>JADMIO010957404.1_pt1 | contig 99994 bp, 93 predicted proteins | sample 8958161 | NCBI WGS metagenome assembly JADMIO01 (sample SAMN16585339, study PRJNA669376) | soil metagenome | isolation source: Crop rotation soil | place: USA: Cullars Rotation, Alabama | collected 2011 | reverse complement strand
CGCGACAACTTGTCCACGTGGAATTCTAAGCTTAGGATCCCAATGTGCTGGAAAGTAAAGGGTAAGCTTACAATCGGTGAGAACATTGCTGACCTGGGCGGACTTACAATTGCTTACGAAGCATTTAAGAAAACTGCACAGGGAAAAGGTGAAGAGATTATTGATGGCTTTACAGCTGATCAGCGTTTCTTCCTTAGCTGGGCGCATATCTGGGCGAATAACATTCTTCCGCAGGAAGCTGCAAGACGGATTGTCGTGGATTCACATTCTCCTTCGCAATATCGTGTAAACGGTCCGCTTTCAAATATGCCTGAGTTTTACAAAGCCTTTTCAGTAAAAGAAGGTGACGGCATGTATCGCAGCGATGCCGACCGCGCGAAAATCTGGTAAGGTTGAAGAGGTTATAAGTTATTCGTTATAAGTTATACGGATATAAAAAGTCCGTCCCGCAATTCTGAGGGACGGACTTTTTATTTGCATTGTTCTCAAGTCTCATATCTAAAATCTCATATCTCACTTCTAAAATCTATCTTTGCCACCATGTCATCAACAGCATTTTCTTTTTCTGATTTTAAGCTGAATAAACAGCTGTTAAATGCTGTCGCTGACGCTGGTTTTGAAAATCCAACAGCGGTTCAGCAAAAATCAATTCCTCTTATTCTTTCCGGGCATGATTTGATGGGCGTTGCGCAGACGGGAACAGGAAAAACAGCAGCTTACCTTTTGCCATTGCTCATGAAAATTAAGTTTGCTGAGGGCGAATTCCCGAGAGCATTGATTCTTGTTCCTACGCGCGAGTTGGTTTCACAGGTGAATGATCATGCAAAACAATTTGCAAAATATACTGATCTCAGGATTGTTTCTCTTTCAGGTGGAGTCGGAACAAAAGCGCAGAAGGAGCAGCTTGAAAATGGTGCGGATATTATTATCGCAACTCCCGGAAGACTGCTCGAGCTTTATTTTTCAGGAGATCTTATTCTGAAAAAGCTTCAGATGGTTGTAATGGATGAAGCGGAAAGATTGCTTGACATGGGTTTCAAAAAACAAATCAACAGCATACTTGATGTCATCCCGCGCAAGCGGCAGAATATTTTATTCTCAGCGACTATGTCTGACAATGTAAAAGCAGTCGCTGACAATTTCCTCGATATGCCGATGATGGTGAACATCGCTCCTGAAACAAAAACTGCAAAAGGAATTTCGCAATCTTTTTATTTTGTTCCGAACCTGAGAACAAAAGTCAATCTTCTTGAATATTTTCTTGCTGATGAAAATTTTTCACGCGTTATCGTTTTCTGCAAGACAAAAAATACAGCGACAAACATTTACAAATATCTAAGCCGCAAGCATGGTGAGGAAAAAGTGTGCGTGATTCACGGAAACAAGGATCAGAATACAAGAATCAACGCGTTTCGATCTTTTAAAGAAGGCGGGATAAGAGTTTTGATTACGACTGATGTTGTCGCACGCGGAATTGATGTGACGGAAGTGAGTCATGTTGTGAATTTTGATTTGCCGGTTGTGTATGAAGATTACATTCATCGTATCGGCAGAACAGGACGAGCTTTTAAAACAGGCGATTCAATTTCATTCTGCAGCCCGAGCGATGAGTATCACAAAAAGAAAATTGAAAAGCTGATCGGACAAAAAATTCCTGTGAAGCCATTGCCTGAAGAAGTTGAAATTGAAGAAACTCCTTTCGAGGAAAAACAAATGATGCTGCGCGAAATAGATTCGCAGCGGAAGAAGGAGGACCCGGAATACCAGGGAGCGTTCCAGGAGAAGAAGAGAAAGTATTAAGTCCACGGACCACAGTCCACGGTCGACAGCCACCGTGGACTGTGGTCTGTCGACTGTCGACAAAAATTATGGGCAGAACTGCAAAAACAACTTCCTACTTATTAATAGTTCTCCTCGCAGTAGTTTGGGGCAGCTCTTTCATCCTTATGAAAAAGGGTTTGGAAGTTTACCCATGGGACCAGGTTGGCGCGTTCAGGATGCTCATCTCATTTATTGTGATGTTTCCTTTTGTATGGAATAAGTTTAAAATGATCAATGCATCAAGCTGGAAGTTCATTGCTATCTCAGGGTTTTGCGGAAACTGTATTCCGTCATTTCTTTTTCCTTTAGCTGAAACACAGATTGACAGCGCGCTTGCAGGGATTATCAATTCATTAACTCCGCTTTTTACATTAATCATCGGTCTTGCTCTTTTCAAAACCGAAATTTCCATCGGCAGAGTTTCCGGTGTTCTTATCGGCCTCATTGGTGCGCTGATAATTATTCTCGCGAAAACAAAAGGGATTGTTTCGGTGAATGTTGAATATTCATTGTATGTTGTGATTGCCACGCTTTGTTATGCAGTGAGCATAAATGTTCTTCGTCACAAGCTTTCTCATCTTGACGCAATCCTGATAACAGGCTTCGCGATTATGTTTGCCGGAATTCCTTCAGGAATCTATTTATTCACGACAGATTTTATTTCACGTACCCAGGCAACGGATGGTGCAATTCCCTGCATCATTGCTATTATTGTTCTCGCCATTTTCGGAACGGCTGTATCAACCTTCCTCTTTAACAGGCTGATAAAAATTTCAAGCGCTTTATTTGCTTCTTCCGTTACTTATTTTATTCCGTTCGTAGCGATACTTTGGGGAATGGGATATGGAGAGCATCTTGAAGTAATGCACTTCATCGGCTTAGGAGCAATTCTTCTGGGAGTTTATCTCATCAATAAAAGCAAAGCGAAAGCCAAAGTTGTGATTACTGATGAATCGTAATGTCTGATGTTGTTACAGCGTTGCTTTGATGCCCGGCACGATCGATTACATAAATGCTGTAAGTTACATTTTGTGAAGATGAGCCGTCGGTAATTGTCAGTCCGCTTACCAAAATATTCAGGTTTCCTTTTACACTAATGCTTTCGCCTGCAGGAGCGAGCTGCTGAATCCTGTATTTGTAAGTAACACCCACACGGTTATCGACAACATAAAGATTTGTTGCTGAGGGACTGTTTTCCCCGAGATCACCATCAGCATCCACATAAGCGACAGCGATTGTAACTGATTGTCCTTGTGTAACGGAAGTTGACGACACTCCCGACATGGAAATTTTCGGAGTATTGTCCGGATCCTTTTTGCATGAAAAGAACAATGCTCCCGAAAGAAAAAATAAAGCAAAAATTTTTCTCATGCCTATTGAATAATGAAAGAAGAATAAGTTTTATAATACAAGGGAGAATCTGTTCTTGGAAATTCTACTGTTGCTGAATGATCAGGATCTTTTACATAATATCTCATGTAAACTATTGTACCGGCGGAATAGCTCGTTGTAGGAACTGTCACCAGCCATGCATTGAAGGACGAATAATAAACTGCATTCAATGTAACGGCACTGTTGAAATCGTCAGGGTCAGTTGAGAGCTTCAATTGGTTGACTAAAAGATTTTGCAATGCTGTGCTGTCATCAGAAACAAGAAACGCTACAAATATTGTTTGCGCCGGGTGAACAATGAATGGATTCGTTATAGAATTATTTACGCGCGTGGTATCGAGTCTGCGGAAAATGGAATCAGCGGAAACAAATCCGTTGATAACAGGAGGAAGATTAGGAGCAACAGGAACTACACCGAATTGATTTCGCGCGCCATTATTTATCCAGTTCTTCACATGCTGAATTTCGCTTTGTGAAAGACGATCCCCGTTTGAAGGCATGTAATCGCTGGTTGTTGTGACAAGACGTTCAATAAGAAATGAGCTGTCAGCATAAAACGGCCGGACACGAAGATTAAAATAATGTATAAGGTCAACGGTATTTTTTACTGTTGGCTGAAATACAAGAGTCGCATAAGTAGATTCTATTGTGCGGAAATCCGGCTCAAAAGTTCCGTCATGACATCCCGATTTCGAACAGCGTGTAGAAAAAATATTTTTCTGAAGCCCGGTGATTGAATTCGTATCGGGCTCAGCAGGCGCTGTCGTTCCTGTTCCATAGTCAACATTGTCATACGGATTATCCGGTGTGTCTTTTTCACACGAGAGAACCAGCATAACGACTGCAAGAATGAGCGGGCTGTATTTCAGAAATGATTTCAATTCAGATAAAATAAAATTTTAAAAAAATCCCTGTGCCATATCGCAGGCTGAATAAACTGACAGCATGCCTGCGGGAATATCAGTATCAAAACCAAGAAGATTGGAAATAACGGAAGCGATCTCGATACTCTCTCCGCCATAACCATTTCCCATGTCATCAAATATTGCTCCCTGCCGAACAATTGATGGCGGGCCAAGCACAAGGGCAAAAATCTCGCGGGCCATTTGATCTCCGCTTCCATCCATCGGTGCAGTATGATCGATTGCCTGTCTTCCGTTTTGATCAAGATGTGTATTGCCATTTTGATTTCTTCCGTGCTCGGGCGCGATGATCATCACTGTATTGTTCGCCATTCCCGGTGTATTCTGAATCGTGTTCCACAAATGAGCAACAGCATAGTCAGCTTTGTAAAGATTGTCGCAATAGCTTGTAAAGTTGAAATGACAAACATCAACCTGCTGCATGTTTACCACCAGTAATTCCGGCTTGTATTGTCTAATGACTTCTTCCGCAAAATAAATATTCCGCATGTCGTTATTCATTTTGGAAGCACCGATTGCCCATGGATCCCACGTAAGGCCGTTGTTGTAATTGTTCATCATGTTTGTGATCCATGTCTGCAAATCAGCGTTATCGGCTTCGCTGTTGGTGACACCGGCATCACCATTCACAAAATTGTGACTGAAATTCTGATCAAGGAATTTTTTTATTTTGTTGATGCCTGCCTGCTCGTTACTGCCGAATGTCCGGAGCGAACCTACAGCAGCGCTTCCGGGGTCGCTGAAAAGAAAAGTTGGCGCAACATAATTCGCACCATACTGTGCACCGTATCCGGGATATGCGCTATAGTTCAGCGAAGGAAATGGCGAGAGATGATCCGCAACCCACCATGACTTGAGAGCGCTTTGCGCCGGTGAATTATGCTTGCGGTACAATTCAAAAATTGTTGGGGCCTGCGGGCGCGCATTTACATCCAGGTCTACATCAGTATATTTTCCTGTTACAGCAACTGTGTGGCCGTTATAATGTCCGGTCGGACCTTCAAGATAACGGAACTCACGAAACAATGCGCCTTGTGATTGCAGCGATGCTCCGATAACCGGAAGAGGATCTAATGTTACAGCAATATCAGCAGCAATTGCCTCGCTGCCTGAAAGCATATTCGGTAAAAGATTTCCAAGAGATTTATCTACTGTATCCAAAGCACGAACTCCTCCTGCATATAAACAGAATACAACATGATCAACTCTTCTCGATCCCGTTGCTGCAAACAGTCTTCCTGATGGCAGAATAAAAGGAGTAGCAAAAGCGCCGGCAGTTGCAAATCCTACATTCCTTACAAAATCTCTTCGCTTCATCTTTTTTTACATTACAATTAATAAACTCCGTACTAAGTACTCTGTACCTTATACTTTTTAATAATATCTGTATTCATTAGAAGTCATTAATGCATAATACACAACAATAGGAGTGATTGACGCATCAGCATTAATAATATTTGTGATGAAATAATTTTCAAAAGCATCAGGAGTTCTGTTGAAGAGCTTTTGAAAGACCTGGTTGACAAATGAAGGAATGTCCGCTCTCATTTGCGAATTAGTTGGAATCTGAACATCATTTCTGTTCAGCATATGACGAATGATGCGGTCTTCAATTAATTTTTTATCTCCGAAAGACTGGTAAGCCTGGCTTATGTTCAGCAATGAATCATTCGGAATCGTTGTGCTGAATAAATCGCTGTAAGCAATGCTGATAAATTCCGTTGTGGTTTTTACATTCGATTTTCCATTGCCGGGCTGAGTGACGTTTACATCATCCACATTGTATGTGAAATCTTTTTTGCACGATGATATAATCATCAAGGCGTACAGTGCAAAAATTATTTTTAGAGAAGCTTTCATCTGAATATATAATCGTCTTTTGACAAGATATCTTTTTGTACGCGCTCATAGCTGTGCGTCTGCTGAAATACATTTGTCTCGTCTGCCATTTCAGCCGTTGCAGGCAGCCTGTTTAGAAAATGCTGATAGAGATTCAGCACAACACCTTCAGCATAACCCGAAGAATTAAAAAAGATATTTACAAAATCTGTTTTCGACTGGCCGCTTTGCAAAAATAAAATTGAAGGCTGACCAAGGTCAATCATTCGTTCCGACTGCGCTAATTCGTAAGCAGTAGGGGAGCGGAGAAGAAAATGCTGGAAGACAGATTTCACAAAATTTTCCGTTCCCATGTTAATCTGGTCATAAAAATAATTGTATACGCATCTCATGAACATTCCTGTCGCATCGAGATGGCCGTTTTGCAAATCCGTTGAGATGACCCTCATCGAATCAAGATGAATGATCTGATCGTTTATAATAGCAATAACATTTGGGTCGGATATAACAGTAAGCGCAAATGAATCGGTTGACAATTGAAGCTTGATTTCAGCTGTATCGAGATTATTAAGAAGATCAATTCTCGCCAGCGTATAGAGATGATCTTTATAATCAGGTCTGGCGAAAACAACATCGAGGAATTGAGAACGGCTGGCTGAGCTGAGATTGGCTCCCCGCAATAAATTAAACCCGGAAGATTTTTCATTACCATCAGGCTCTCTTCCCAGCACAGAGATATAAACCCTGTTCACATAATTACTGATCGTTACATCCTCAATCGTTGGATCAGGCGGAGCAACATTGCCCTGAATTGTTTCATCATGTGTACAGGCAGAAAAAGAAAGAAGGATGAAGATAAGCATCATCCTTCTTGAAAATGTGATAACATTCCCTCTGAGCAAATAGCTTTTAATAAATAAAATATTTCTATTGTTCATTGTGAATGTCAGAATCGATTACGCGGTTTATTTTTTCAGCGCAGCGAAATTTTTGAAGAACATTGAAATGGTTTCAATCCCTTTCATGAAATTGAAAATACCGTAATGCTCATTAGGAGAATGGATGTTATCTGAATCCAATCCGAATCCCATCAGGACAGTTTTCAATCCAAGCTCTTTTTCAAAAAGCGCGACAATGGGAATGCTTCCTCCTCCTCGAGTAGGAATAGGTTTCTTTCCGAAAGTTTTTTCAATCGCCATGCTCGCTGCTTTGAATGCGACAGAATCAGTGGGAGTAACAACAGGTTCTCCGCCATGATGCGCTTTCACATTTACCTTAACGGTTTTCGGAGCGATGCTATTGAAATGTTTTGAAAAGAGCTCAGTGATCTTATCAGAGCTCTGATTCGGCACCAAACGCATGCTGATTTTCGCGAAAGCTTTTGAAGGCAAAACAGTTTTTGCTCCTTCGCCTGTATAACCCCCCCAGATTCCATTCAATTCGAAAGTCGGGCGGATGCCTGTTCTTTCGAGAGTTGTAAATCCTGTTTCACCCGTTACTTCATCAACACCAAGATCTTTTTTATAATCGTCTGCATTAAACGGAGTTTTGTTAAGCTCTCCTCTTTCATCTTTGCTCAGCTCAACAACATCATCATAAAATCCCGGAATGGTAATGTGATTATTTTTATCCTTCATAGATGTAATCATCTCGCATAACACCTGGATTGGATTCCCTACCGCTCCTCCGTAAACACCTGAATGAAGATCACGGTTCGGGCCCGTCACTTCAACCTCAACATAGCTCAAGCCGCGAAGACCAACTTCAATTGATGGAGTGTCATTCGCGATGATGCTTGTATCTGAAATTAAAATCACATCACCTTTCAAACGGTTTTTATTTTCGCGGATCCATTCACCGAGGTGAGATGATCCGACTTCTTCTTCTCCCTCAATCATGAATCGAACATTACATGCAAGAGAATTTGTTTTCATCATGCTCTCAAATGCTTTCACGTGCATGTAAACCTGTCCTTTGTCATCACATGACCCGCGCGCATATATTTTTCCGTCTTTCACAACAGGCTCGAATGGCGGTGAATCCCATAGGTTCAAAGGATCAACCGGCTGAACATCGTAATGTCCGTATACGATCACTGTTGGTAATTTCGGATCAATAATTTTTTCTCCGTATACAATTGGGTGGCCTTTGGTGGGACAAATCTCAACTTTATCCGCTCCGGCAGCAATTAATTTTTCTTTGATAAACTCTGCAGTTCTCACCATGTCTTTCTGATGTTTGCTGTCAGCGCTTACAGAAGGAATTCTCAACAGATCAAAAAGCTCATCGAGAAATCTTTTTTCATTCGACTTAATAAATTCAAGTGTTTGTTCCATGGTGTAAATTGGTTGATTGGTTTATTTGTTCAATGGTTTATTGGTAATAAAATTTGGGCAAAGCAAAGATAAAGGAAATGTCGTTTGATGCGCTTCTCAACGGATCTTCTTAAATAAAAAAGGTGAGGCAATTCCACGAAATTTAATCTATCAGCACCTTTCCTGTCATCTCCTTTGGAACATCCATTCGCATAATTTTCAAAATGGTGGGAGCGAGATCGGAGAGTATTCCGTTTTTTATTTTTTTATAATCGCTGTCAATAAGGAAAAGCGGGACAGGATTAGTTGTATGTGCTGTATTCGGGCTTCCGTCACCGTTGATCATAAAATCAGCATTGCCGTGATCAGCGGTGATCAAAAATGAATAGCCGTGTTTCATTCCGGCTTCAACAACACGTTTAACGCAGGCATCAACAGTTTCAACCGCTTTTACAACAGCGTTGAATACACCTGAATGGCCAACCATATCAGCATTCGCAAAATTGAGACAGACAAAATCAGGCTCGCCTTTTTCAAGCTCTGCAACAATTGCATCAGTAACTCCGACAGCGCTCATTTCAGGTTGAAGATCGTAGGTAGCAACTTTGGGAGACGGGATCATAATTCTTTTTTCCTCTTTGAAAGGAAGCTCTCTTCCTCCTGAAAAGAAAAATGTAACGTGCGGATATTTTTCAGTCTCCGCAATTCTTATTTGTTTCTTACCTGCGTTCGCAATCACTTCTCCAAGCGTCATCGACAAATCATCTTTTTCAAAAATCGCTTTTACATTTTGAAATGTATGATCATAATTTGTCATTGTCACATAATGAAGCTTAAGCGTATGCATGTTTTGTTCAGGAAAATCTTTCTGCGTAAGCACCTGTGTGATTTCCCTGCAACGGTCAGTGCGGAAGTTGAAACATATTACAGCATCACCATCTTCAATTTTAGCAAGAGGCTGATTGAACTCATCAACAATTACAACAGGCTTGATGAATTCATCGGTTACATCATGATTGTATGAATCACGAATTGCTTCAGCGCAGCTTTTGAAAGGTGTTCCGGTTCCTTTCACAAGCAGATCGTAAGCTAGCTTTACGCGTTCCCAGCGTTTGTCACGATCCATTGAATAATAGCGCCCTATTACAGAAGCAATTTTTCCTGCAGATGTCTGCAAATGTTTTTCAAGATCAGCGATGAATGTAATTCCGCTTTTCGGATCTGTATCTCTTCCATCAGTGAAAGCATGAATGAAAACATCTTTCAGATTATTTTCTTTCGCGATATCACAAATCGCCTTCAGGTGATTGATGTGTGAATGAACTCCGCCATCGGAAACAAGTCCGATGAAATGCATTTTTTTATTGTTGCTCTTCGCGTATGCGAAAGCTTCTTTTATAACCGGATTGTTATGGAACGTATTATCTTTAATAGCGAGGTTTACCTTCACCAAATCCTGGTAAACAATTCTTCCTGCGCCAATGTTTAAATGGCCAACTTCAGAATTTCCCATCTGTCCTTCAGGCAAGCCGACATTTTCTCCTGAAGTAAATAATTCCGAATTCGGATAATTCATATAAAGATTGTCGATGAAAGGCGTATGAGCTTTCAGTATTGCATTCGCAGATGTGTCCGGGCCCTTTCCCCATCCATCCATAATAATCAAAACTAATTTTTTATTTGCCATTGAAAATGTTACTACGCTTTTGTGCCCGTAAATGTGATTTCGAAAACTGATCCTTTGGGCGAATTATTCTGAACAATTATTTTTCCGTTGTGATGCTCCGCAATATATTTAACAATGAAAAGTCCCAGCCCTGTTCCTTTCGTGCTTCGTGTTTCTTCTTTTCCGACACGATAAAATTTTTCAAAAACTTTATTTTTTTCAGACGCCGGAATCCCGATTCCTTCATCGGCAATAGAAAGAATAATTTTGTTATTCGCTTCATGCAGGTGGATCTTTATTTCAGAACCGGGAGAAGAATATTTTGAAGCGTTCTCAAGAAGATTGCTGAGCATCACACCAAAGGCAACTTTATCAGCCCTGAAAGAAACTCCTTCTGCGATATTTGTTTCAATTTTATTTTTTGAGCCGGGGAGAGATTGAAATTTCTGAACGATCAAACGTACCAAAGCGGATAAGCTTACTTCTTCCTTATGGAAGGAATATCCTTTGTGATCAATCATGTTCGCAAGCAGGGAATTTTCGACGAGATTATGCAGACGGTCGGTATCAGCAATTGCTCCGTTGATGAAAGATTCTTTTTTATCCTTGTCAAGATCATGCTTCAGCAATGTCTGCAGGTAAAGCTTGATGGAAGCAAGAGGAGATTTGAACTCATGTGAGATTGAAAGGAGAAAATTTTTCTGCTGCCGCGCCAGGAGCATTTCTTTACGGAATGACCGGTGAACCTGGATGCTTCCAAAAAGAAGAAGACAAAGAAACACTCCGCCTTCACCGATAACCATCCACCAACGCTCTCTTTCCTTTCGGAGCAATAATTTTTCTTCCTTCAGCTGCTGCTCTGCAGGCGTGTTCCGGAGATGCACATTCTCGATCCTGTGATCATAAACTTCACCATTCAGCTGGACAAGAAGGTACGACCACCAGATAAACTGAAGGAGGATATAGGCTACAAGAAGATAAAAGAGATAAATGGATTTCATTCGTAGCGAAGCTACTAATAAAAATGAAATCTAGGGACAGGACAACACCCATTTTAAAATTCGTTGTTCCTGTATCGAATTACGAATCAATCCGAAAATACGAATACGCGAATCTCTGGTAATGAATTCTATTCTTGGAAATGCGAATTAGTGTATTCGTACATTCGTACAAATTCGTAATTCGCTACAGGCTAAAAGCTGCAAGTCAGGCAACAGAGTATTGCGGCAAATCTTCAGGCTGAATATTTATCGGAAAATATTTACGCTTGTTGTCCACCTGGTAGCCGAGAAAAATTTTGGCGTTCGACTTTGTTTCCGGCGGAGTTCTTTCATCCGAATAATCAACTTCTGAATCAACATCAATATATAAAACCTGCTTTACTGAAAAACGGTTTTCAACCTGCTGGTTTTCTTCGTCCGTGATTTTGATTTTGTATAAACGGTCTTCGATCCAGAGCTCATCAAATACAAGCTGGTCTGAAGCCCGTTTCGTCATAATCTTTATCCTGCATGTGATAAACGATTGCGCGCTTCTTGCTCCCTGTATAATCCGCGAAGAAGTAGTTTCAATTATTTTGAAATACCTGAAGCGGATAAAATAATTGTACAGAAGACAGCAAGTAAAGATTATTGACATGAAAATATTTTTTGTAATGACTCTATTCCTGGTAACCGTATCGCGTTGTGTCACCACTTGTTTGTTTCAGCAATTGCCAGTTGCCGTTTGAATCAAGCTTTTCTATGATGTAATGATCAACTCCTGTTTCCCATCCTGTATATGGCGACCAGTTGAGGTTTACAGAACGGTCTTCATTCATTACACCCTGCAATAATATCGTGCACGTGTTCAGGCTCGGAGATTCGTTGATATCACAGGTATTTATAACTTTAATTTTATAGAAGTAATGAGTGGTCTGAACATCTACAGCATGATCCATATAGTCGGTCTGAATGGATGGAACAGAAACCAGGTAAGAGAAATTCTCATTATCGGTTGACCGGTAAAGATCAAAGTGTGCGACCTTTTCAGGATGAACAACAGGCTGAAGCCATTCGGTAAGCACCGTTTGATTTTCTACAACGGTAGAACGGACAACATCCACAACCTGGTTAGCAAGAGTGTTTACTGGCTGAATCTGTGACGTATCGCTGTTTGAAGTGTAAACACGTCCGCAGAGATCTGTTGCTGTGATCCTGTAAGAATATTTATACGGACAGTCAAATGTTGTATCAAGATATGTCAGCTGTGAAGAAGGTACAGATGCGATCCATTGCGGACTTCCTCCAGGTTGAGTACGGTAAATCTCGTAAGTATTTATCGGGCATCCTCCATAAGAATTCCATGATACATTTATGTGTTGTCCTGCGCGCATTGACGATACGTTGATAGTTGTATGCGCTGTGAGCTGGTCAAGACCAATCGTAAATCCGCAGAGATCCAGAACCTGCAGCTTATAAGTGTATGTGTTCTGAAGAGTGTTTAAGTTTGAATCAACATAAGATGAGTTCAAAGTAAAATTCGAATTGTTCGGATTATACTGTGTATAGATATTGTCGTAAACATTTGTGACCGGATTCAAACGATAAAGCTTGTAAGCACCCAGATCAATCGCAGCATTATTCTCCCAGATAATTTCCACTGTTGTATTTGAAGTAACTGAAACACTCATGATCTCGGAAATGGGAGGAGGTAGTGTATCAAATACGTGAATGTATGCAGGGTAAGTAACAGAGTTGCTGCAGCCATTTGAATTTAATATCGTAAGGCTCACATCATAAAACCCGGGGTTCGGATATTGTGTTTGTGGATCCGCCAACGTAGAAGTTGCTCCGTTTCCGAAATCCCATGTATAAGATGGCTGTACAAGATTCGTTGAAAGATTTTGGAAGCTGACAGGTAATCCTGAACATCCCTGTGAAGTATCAGAAGTAAACGCTGGTTGCGGAGTTTCTTTTACATGAATCGGGTGATCAAAATAAAATGTGTCTGCGCATCCGAACTGGTTAAATGAAATAAGGATTACCTCGTATAAACCGGCAACGGTATAAGTATGTGTAGGATTGACAACAGTTGAAGTTGTTCCGTCACCGAAATCCCAGACAGTTGAATCGTTGCTGATTGATGTATTGTTAAATGATACAGAGTAGGGTTGACAGCCTGATGTATCATTTGTTACGAAAGAAGAAACAGGAGATGGATAAACGTATATCTGTTGTGGCAGCTCAAAGTAAGATGCGCAGCCTGCTGTATCATGCGTAACAACTGAAACCGTGAATGAACCTGTATCCTGGTATAAATGGAAAGGATTTATGTCAGTGGATGCATAACCGTCACCAAAGCTCCAGTTCCAGTCAACAGCGCCCTGTGACACAGTTGTAAAGTTTACAGGATAGGGATCACATCCTGCATAACCGGAAGGATGAAAGTTTGTAACCGATCCGAGCACGTAAATATAATTCGGTTTAATAATCGTGTCGGCACAGCCTTGTCCGCTTGATGCAATCAGCGACACAGTATAAATTCCCGGTGTGTTATAAATGTGAGAAGGATTTCGATTGGTGGATGTAGTGCTGTCGCCGAAATCCCATAAATATGAAATCGCGTCAACAGAATTATTTGTGAAGTTCACGACAGAAGGCGCGCATGCGGAACGGTCGGGAGTTGTAAAATCGGCGGCCGGCCGCAATACCTTAATCGTTTTGTACATTGTATCAGTACAGTTATAAAGAGTATTTGAAGTGACCACCATCATTACTGTATACGTTCCCGGATTCTGGTATGTATGCGATACGTTTGGAATTGTGGAATGAGCTCCGTCTCCAAAATCCCAATACCAGGAATTCGGCAGTGTAGATGTATTCGTGAAGTCAACAGTAAATGGTGCGCAGCCGGAATCACTTTGTACATAAAAATCTGCAATCAGCTGTGGCAATGGTGCCTCGGTTACAGAATCTACACAGCCATGAATGTCAGTAATAACGAGCTTTTCAACAGTGTGCGGCCGCGTGTAATATGTAACGACCGGATTCTGCAGAGTGGAAGTATCACCATTCGCGAATGTCCAGAACCATGAAACAGGATTTGTGCTTAAGTCAGTGAATGTAAGAGTCAGTGGTAAGCAGATACCGTTTCCTGCAATTGAAAATTCAGCATGAGCTGTATCAATGACGATGTAATCAGGTTCAATGTGATTTACAACGCAACCTCCTCTGTAGATCGTAAGAGATACAGTATAGCGTCCTGCTGTATTATAGATATGAGATGGCGCCTGGTTATTGGAAGTTGATCCGTCACCGAAATCCCAGAAATAAGAATCAGCATTGGAAGAGAGATTGATGAAATCAACACGCGATCTTCCGCAGCCATGTCGCGTTCCGTTTACTGTGAAGCCGGCTGTTGGAAGGCTTACAGTGATCGGAGGAATTACAGAAAATGATTGCGCGCATCCTGAGCTGTCAGTAACGGTTACAGATGCATTGAAAATTCCTTCTGTGGTATAAAGATGTGAAGGAGATTCAAGTGATGATGTATCACCGTCACCAAAATCCCATCTGTACGATGCAAAGTTTTGAAGGCTTGTATTGAAATGAACGGTATCAAGTCCGCAGATTTCGGATTCACTCACCAATAAAGGACTGATGAAGTTCGCGAAGATGCTTGTCGAAGTTGAGCTTGAGCAGCCCATCGTATCTGTCACCATGTGCGTCACAATATAATTCGGCATGCTTCCCGAATAAGTGTGATTGACATTCTGTGTTGAATCAAAATTTCCGTCACCAAGATTCCATAACCATTGATTGATTGCTCCTGTGGAAGAATCATGAAACTGTATCAATGTGCTCGTGCAGCTTGATGTTTTATCAAATGAGAATCGGGCGATTGGGCCGGATACATATACAATGCTGTCCATCGAAACCGTTGAGACAATTCCGACTGAATCGACTGTTGTAAGAGTAACTGTATAAACTCCCGGAGTGAAATAAGTATGGGAAGGAAACTGTACGGAAGAAGTATCTCCGTCACCGAAATCCCAATGCCAATGTTCTGATCCCTCAACAGTATTTGAAAATGATACTGATAACGGATTACATCCTCTCTGAACTTCAGGTAATCCCGGGTTCCCGACTGAAACGGGAGTGGAGTCAGGTGTTCCGAAATTAAATGGAGGCGGAGCATAAAATAATGTACATGTTCCGTTGGTAATGGTGAGTGTTACATGATAATCAGCATATACAGGATATGTGTGAGAAGGATTTTGCAGAGTAGATGTGAACCCGTCACCGAAATCCCATAGCCATCCTGTCGCTCCTACTGAGTTCGCGTAGAAATCTACTATGCACGGATAAGTTGTGCCTTGCGGAACTCCATAAAAGTTAGCGCCGAAAGGAGGGAAGTTGACACTGTTGCTGTACATCGTTGTGTATGAGCAGCCGTCGGATGTCGTAATAGTAAGTGAAACACTGTGAGATCCCGGACTTGAAAATACATGAACCGGGTTTTGACTTGTAGATGTTGTTCCGTCACCGAAATTCCACATCCACGAAATAGCATTCAATGATGTATCAGTAAATACTGATTCGTATGGCGGACATGGAGAATCGACATGAGTAAATCCTGCATAACCTCCTTTAACATCAAATGTGCTGAAGTTGCTGATCGTTTGCGTACAGCCACCTCCTGCTGATTGCGTGGTGAGTGAAACCGTATAAAATCCCGGAATCAAATAAGTATGATTTGGATTTTGTAATGTTGAAGTTGTTCCGTCACCGAAATCCCAAAGCCAGCCTACAGATCCAACTGTTGCATCAGTAAACTGTGCTGTAACAGGAGCACAGCCAACTGTTGTCGGAGGAGGAATGTAATTCGCGGCAGGATTTAATGTCTGGATATAAGATGGCTTGTACAATGTATCGGTGCAGCCCAAAGAATCTGTCACTATAAGCTTAACATTGAATTGTCCGCCTGTTGTATAAGTATGAGTTGGCGCTGCTAAGGTTGATGAACCTCCATCACCAAAATCCCATAAATAAGTCAGGTGATTTCCATATGATGGATTAAAGAAATTTACATTGAGCGGAGGACAGCCAATTCTTGGATTCGCTGAAAAAAGAGCGTGAGCTGAGGATACATTAATAATATTTCCGATCGTCCTGCTTCTTGTGCAGCCTGAAGGTCCCCAGCACGTTAATGTAACGCTGAAAATTCCGTTACCTGTGTAAGTGTGTGAAGGGTTTGTTGAAGTTGAAACTGTTCCGTCACCGAAATTCCATTGGCACGTTACAAAATTGCTTGATGTATTCGTGAACTGAACAGCGTGTGGAGCGCATCCTACTCCGTTTGAATAAGTGAAATTGACAAAAGGCTGAAGGCCGACCTTTATATAATTATTGTATCGTACAGAATCGGTGCAGCCGTTCGATGTAGTCACTGTAAGTGTCACCGAATAAAATCCCGGAATGCTGTAAACGTGTGTTGGTGCATATTGAGACGAAGAAGTTCCGTCTCCGAAATTCCACAAGCTTGAAACTACGTTTGCGTTTGTATTGTTGAAGGTCACTGATAATGGAGCGCAGCCGCTGTCAGGGCTTGCGTTGAAGGTCACCCAGTTTGTTGTGCCAACGTGCATTATTGTAGGTGTGTCGCTCGTGTCGCGGCAGCCATTATTATCCACTACAATGAGAGAAACAGGATATGTTCCGGATACTCCATAAATGTGAGAAGGGTTTTGAAGGCTTGAGCTTACGTTATCTCCGAACGACCAGTTCCATGAAGTCACTCCTGTTCCGGCCGAGCTGAAATTAAAGACTGTACCCGGATCGCAGCTCGATGTAATGTTTGAAGTAATCGCTGCATTCGGTTTGGGGTAAACAGTTATGTAAAGATTTTTTATTTCCACATCCTGGCATCCGAAGGAATTTGTCGCAATCAATGTAATTGTAAATGTTCCCGACTGGTTGTAACGGTGAACAGGATTTACAACGGGAGAAGTTGTACCGTCTCCAAAGTCCCACAAATAAGTAGTTGCTCCTGTGGAAGCATTGTTGAAGGAAAATAAATTATCATCTAAGCAGGAAGTGCGGATGCCGCAGCTGAAATCTGAAACCGGCATCCCGATTACCTGGATGTAATTTGTATAAACCGCAACATCCGTTTGACCGGATGCATCGGTAACAGTCAATGTAATTGTATAAGTTCCGGGAGTAGAGTAAAGGTTTGCGGGATTCGGCAGGGTAGAAGTATTTCCGTTTCCAAGATCCCAGTAATATGAAACTGCTCCTGTTGATGTGCTTGTAAACTGAACACTCAGCGGTGCACAGCCTGCAGTCTGGCTGGCGGTGAAAGAAGCGTGGGGAGCTGCATTCACACAAACTGAAAATATTGAAAGCATCCCGATAAGGATCGGGATCTTTGCTTTCATATACATTATTTTCAGGTATTCTTTCAATTGCGAATTGGTGTTCATTGGTGAAACTTAAAATTGATAACTCTCCGTAATGAGTATCGGCAAACGGATTCTTACTTTGTAGAAACCATTCTGCTTCCCTTTTCGATGAACAAAGGATTAGCTTCAGGAACTGCAACTGTTTTTGTGTCAGCCTGCGATACCAATTTTCCGTCATTATCGATTTGCTTGATTCTGTAGTAAGCAGTTCCGTTTACAGGCTTAGTGTCAACCCAGCTGTATAATAATTCCAGCGGTGAGCCGATACCTTCTTTTAAGCCAACCGGTTCGTATTCGTTACCGTCACCTGAACGCTCGATCACGTAAATGCAATCATCAGAGTTTGCTTTTACTATCCAGTTGAAATAAACTTTTCCTGCATTGTAAACAATCTGCTGTTTTACAAATTCAAGCTTTCCTGATTCAGCAACAGCTTTAGCAGGAGCCGCTTTTTGAGGAGTCTGTGCGAATGTGCTTACAGTTGCAAACACGAGCACGAAAAGGATTACCAGCTCCAAAGCGTAAACAAACAAGCGATGCGAAGATGCTTTTGTTTTTAATGACTGGAACGTCCCGCTGTTCTGAAATCCTGTGATTGATTTAGTAATTTGAATTTTCATTTGAATAATGTTTTAGTTTTTGAATCAATTATACCTCTTTACATAGCCGGAGTTTTTTCAATGGTTTCCCTTCCTTACATCTGTAAGGTTTTAGGGATTTTATGACAAAAGATCAGGAGGCCCGAAGAAGAAAGTGTGATTTGACTTCAAATTCTGTAAATCCCATAGCCGGTCAGGGATTAATGGGTTGTCAGAAATACTCTTATTAAAGAAACCGAAAAGTGGCTGCGGACTGTATCCTTACTCACTTGTTGCTCGTTAGACACCTCATAGAATTAAGGAATACAAACCTCCATCACACCTAAAATCCCATAAACATCAAATGGAAACATTGAACAAAACAATTAAGAAATTAAGTGAAAATGAATATCAGGAGCTTCTTTCAGCGGTAGCAGGACGAAAAAATAACAAGCCTTATCTTGTATTGGAAGCTGCACGCCAGCATAATTATGATGAGAATAAAATGATGGAGCTGTTAGGTGTAAATGCAAGCACATATTACACTCTGAAATCCCGGTTGAATGAAAAAATTGCTCAATATCTTTCAAACAATGTTGACAACCCGATTAGTGTTTTAAAAGAAAAAGTGGCTATGGTTCCTGCCATGCTGTTCGGAAACGACAGGGATGTTTCGATCCGCGCTCTAAAAAATCTTGAAAAACAACTGATAGAATACGATCTTTCAAATGAGCTTATCGTTGTTTACAAAGCGCTTGCACGCTTAAGCATGTACAACGGTGATTTTGATTTTTATGAGAAAGAATATAATAAGCACGTTGCATACTCTCTTTCAGTTGTAAAAGCAGAAGATTTATTCTTTGAATTCTCAAAACGCGCGGGAACATATCTTCTTACCAGAGAAGAAAGTGATCTTGAAAGCGTGAAGACAGTTCTTCGCGAGCTTACAAATATATCAGAGCTGTATCATGGACACCGTTTGTTTGTGCTTCATAATATTGTTCGCATATATAATTTGTGCACTCTTACAACACGCCCTGAAAACCTGAGAGCTCTTGAAATTGAAATTGATTCTATCCTCCAGAAAATTCGTCAGCATTTTGAAACGTATGAGATGGACACTTTCTATCAAAGCATCCGTTTCGTTGTTGACTTCCTTTATTTTGAATATTACCAGAAGACAGGAAACTCAGTTCGTGCTGATCACTACTACAACCAGGTAAAATCACAGGTTCCTGAAATTGCTCACAAGCCTGTATTCAGCTTTCACGTAACACAGTTCCTCCATTCCAAGCTCGATCGTTTCCTTGTGAACGGTGATCTTGCAGGCTTAACTGATATGAACAGCGAAATTGAAGGCGCGATGGATACTAACAGCAATGAGCCTTACCCGTTTATTTCATTCAAAAGATTTATTGCCATCTCCAAATTTTATGAAGGAGATTATAATACTGCAGCGAAAACCATCAACTCGCTCCGTAATGATATGTCATTGAAAAAATATCTTTTCTCTGATGTTGAATGCAAGCTTTTCCAGGCATTGAATTATGCTATGATGGGAGAAGACGGATTATGCGCACAGCTTATCCAAAGTATAAAACGCCAGACCGGAGAAGATGAAAACCTCTTCGAGCCCGCAGCTCTCTTTATAAAATTATTGAAAGCCGCTATCAAGCCGGAAGAGTTCAGGAAAAAAGTAAAAAAGATTGCTGACTTATATGAAGCATTCAATGCTGCAAATTCAGGAAGCAAAAAGATCCTGTGGTTTGTGAAGATGGATGAGGCATTGATCCGTAAGCTGGCAAACCCTATAAAAGACTAATGCTGCCGATTGTTACGAATAAAAAACCCTTCCGCTTTATTGCAGAAGGGTTTTTCTTTTTTAACTAAGATTTTTTTGGCGGATTATGATCTCCATTTAATTGTACATCCGATCGCTTTTGTTTCAGTAGTAGGAACCGGTTTTCCGGCAAGCAATGCATCAAGGGCGTCTTCAACAAAACGTTGCGTTACTTTTTCGGGCTCATCAGAATTGTTGTCGATGGCTCCGATGTATTTCACGATATTTTTACCGCCTTCTTTTTTCACGATGTAAACATGCGGTGTTCTTGCTGCTCCGAATGCCTTCGCAACTTCCTGCGTCTCGTCATAAACATAAGGGAATGAATAATTTTTCTCTTTAGCTCTTGTTACCATATTCGCATATGAATCATCAGGAGAGATAGTGGGATCATTCGGATTGATAGCAATCACGGGATAACCTTTCGATGCATATTTTTTATCCAGATCCATGATGCGCGATTCATATGCCTTCGCGAACGGACAATGATTACATGTGAAGACAACAATAAACCCTTTTGCTTCTTTGTAATTGCTCATGGAAATCATTTTTCCATCTACATTTTTTAATGAGAAGTCTTTTACTTCATCTCCTGTTTTATAACCCGCCGGAGTAAACGAAAGCATTGCTGCTGCCATAATTGAAAGAATTAGTTTTGATTTCATTTTTTTATTTTTAGTGATTGGTATTTAGTATTAGTCTTGACTCTTGGCTCTTGCATCTTGACTCCTGTTTTTCAAAATAACTTTTTCCAATTCTTCATAAGACATCTGCCCTTCTTTGAAAAAGATTTTCCGGAGTTCAGCATCGTAAATAACTGTTGCCGGAATCGCACCGCTCCACGAGCTGTCGATTTTATTTATCCATGTGTTCGGATCTGAATCTGTGATATGCCAGATTTCAGATTTCAGATTTTTATTTTTTGCAAACGGTTCAACAGATTTTTTTACCTGCGAGTTGAAATCAAGATTTACAAGAATGACTTTTATTTTTTTGGAAGAATATTCCCGGTTTAATTTTTCAAACTCCGGAAGTTCCTCAACGCAGGGCTTGCACCATGTTGCCCAGAAATTAAGGACTACGAGGTTGTCTTTTGTTTCATGCATTCTTTTTTGAAGCTCAGCAAAGCTCATTTGCTCAACGGTTTGTGACATTGCAGATGCTGACATAAAAAGACTAAACAGGAAAATGAAATAGTGCATATTCTTCATCGCAAATTTAAGGAGAATTAATGTTGATGGGGAGCTTTAAGAAGATTTAACATGAATCAGGCCAACACTCTCTTTCTCACCTGGCACTTTCCACCCAAAAATAATCCACATAGTCAATTCAATCAACTTACTTATTACTTTCGCACCCGAATGAACGACACATCAAGAAAGAGAATTATTATCTGGCTGCTATGCGGCTGCTTCCTTGTCTTTGCAATGGTGGTGATCGGTGGAATTACAAGACTTACAGGATCAGGCCTTTCAATCACGGAATGGAATGTGATCATGGGTGCGGTCCCACCTTTAAATGATCATGAATGGAATGATGCTTTTGTAAAATATCAGCAAACGCCACAATTCCATAAGCTCAATTATGACTTCACACTTTCCGAATTCAAAGAGATATTTTTCTGGGAATATCTTCATCGTCTCATCGGACGCCTGATTGGTATTGTCTTTCTTTTGCCGTTTCTTTATTTCTATTTCACCAAACAGCTCGATAAGGCAATGATTGGAAAATCGATAATGCTTTTTTTGCTGGGAGGTTTGCAGGGCTTTCTCGGCTGGTTCATGGTTAAAAGCGGTTTGACTGAACGTACAAGCGTGAGTCATTATCGCCTTGCAATTCATCTTGTCGCAGCATTCATCACATTTGCATTTACACTTTGGTTTGCGCTTGAGCTTATTTACCGGGATGAAAAACGAAATCCTGTTTTAGAGAAAAAGCATTTGCCAATCCTGAGAGTCTTGTTTGTAATCGTTATCATGCAAATTATTTATGGAGCATTTGTAGCAGGACTTCATGCAGGAAAATTCGCAAACACATTTCCAATGATGGATGACGAATGGGTTCCTTCCGGAATTGCTTCGGACGGACCATGGTGGAAAAATCTTTTTGAAAATCCTGTCACCATCCAGTTCATACATCGAGTGATGGCAATACTTGTTTTATTGCTGATCGGTTGGTTCTGGACAACATCCGACCGGAAAATGATGACGCCTTCCCAGAGAAGAGGAATTAATTTTTTACTGATTGCAGTAGCTGTTCAATTCCTGCTGGGTGTTTTTACTTTGTTGTCGAAAGTTGAAATTTTACTGGCTTCTTTTCACCAGGTCGGAGCGTTCATGCTTTTCAGCTCTGTGATTTTTCTTTTGTTCCAGTTCCGGAGAGAAAAAGAAATCGCCTGAATTATTTCCAGTGAAACGTTGCAAGCATGTGATCAATATCGGTGCTGATAAAATTCAAAACAGGAGCAATTGAATCAGCGTTCGGCTGAGCATTGAAGTACAAAGATGCTCTCAGGAAATTTCTTGTGCTGTCGGTAATAAAAAACTGTATCGGTGACGCGGCATTTCCTTTTACATCGTACCGCGTTCCGTAAACATTATTTTCACTGATCTGGATCGCCTGCTCTTCAATGCCTGAAGCTTTCGGAATGTGTTTCAATGCAAGAGTGCGGCTGTCTTCCATCAGCTTCTTCAGGTTGCCGTTTACTTCCTTATAGCTCACATAAAGTGTTCCCTGGAATTGCGGGAAGCGTACATCCATCCAGCATGGTTCCGCATGTGCATCCGTATCACGAACGATGGCAGAATAAGATGCAGGAATTTCAAAGCTGAAAGGACAATCAGCAGGAGCAAACTTTGTGTATTCTTTTTTCGGTAAAGAAATTCTGAAATAGCCTTTTGGCTTCGGCGTAAATTCGTCCTCACATGATGCCAGCAAAAAAGTTGAGAGAAGAAAAAAAAGCAATGTCATGATAATGGTATTGCTTCCCGCTTCCTGCTCAGGAGCGCCTTCTTTTGTTTCTGGCAATGTGATCTTAACACGTTTTATTCTTCTCCTGTCAGCTGATTCAATCGTGAAGGAAATATCTTTCTGCTTTATCACTTCAAACTTGTAGGGGATGCTTCCTTTTATTTCGAGTATAAGTCCGGCAAGCGTATCAACACCTTCATTCTCCATCCCCAGCATTTTTCTGTCGATGTTCATTACCCTGCAAACATCATTCAGCAAGGCTTTTCCTTCAAACACATAGTTGAAATCATCGAGCTTGGAATAAAATAATTCATCTTCATCAAACTCATCATTGATTTCACCTACAATTTCTTCGAGAACATCCTCCAGTGTGACAATGCCGGAAGAGCCACCATACTCATCGATCACAACTGCAAGATGAATTTTCTTTTCCTGGAATTCCTGCAGCAAGTCATTGATCTTTTTACTCTCGGGAACAAAATATGCGGGCCGTAATAATTTCAGCCAGTCAAAATTTTCATCCTCCTGCTTGTCAAAATAAGGGAGAAGATCTTTAATAAAGAGAATGCCGGCTACGCTGTCAAATGTTTTTTCATAAACAGGAATCCGTGAGTACTGGTGCTCAACAATCAAAGGAAACAATTCCGGAAACTTTAACTCTTTGTCAAAAGCAATTACATCCATCCTCGGTTTCATGATTTGCTTTACATCGATGTTCCCGAATTTCGCGATGCCTTTCAGAATATTTTTCTCTTCTTCTTTTGTGTTTTTGTCAGAAGTAATATCAATGGCGTGCGTAAGCTGATCCATCGTTACATCGTGTCCTTTCCTCTGAATTCGTTTATCCACAAACGAGGTTGACATGACAAGAAATGCGCTGAACGGCCGGAGAATCTTATCAAAAATAAATATAATGAATGCGCTTTGATGGGCAGTGCGCAAAGCATTCTGCGTTGCATAAACTTTCGGAAGCACTTCACAGAAAACAACAATTACAAATGTTACCGCAACAACCTGGATAATAAATCCGGCGGTTTCATGGCCGGTAAAATTAAACAGCTGTGAAATGATCAGCGAAGAAAAAACAATGATGCCGATGTTTACAAAATTGATAAGGATGAGTAATGTCGCGAGAAGCCGCTTTGGCGTGTTCAGCAGATTGTAAACTATTTTTCCTGCAGTGCTCCGGGAATTTTTCAAATGTGCAAGCTGCGGAGGTGTAATTGCGAAAAAAGCGGTCTCAGCCCCGGAGATAAAGCCTGAAACAAAAAGAAGAGAAATCATTATTATGATTTCAACGGCAAAGCCAATATTAAAAACAAAAGATGGGTTGATGATATCAGCCGATGACTGAAGTATTGTGCTGAGATAAATATGACTGCAACTCGAGGGGTCCAAGGGGAAATCTATTTATGAACTGAACTAACGTGTGTCACTAAAAACAGAAGGCAAAGCTATAAAAACTTTGCCTTCTGTTTGGATGAAAATTTTGATCAGAACGGAAGATCGTCCGCCGGTTCTGATGCTGTTGCCGGCAAAGGCGATTCAATCGGTTTTGATTCGATACGCATTGCATTTTCGTCACGCTTGCCGCCAAGCATCGTCATTTGATCTGCAACAATATCAGTGTAGTATTTTTTGTTGTCTCCATCGCCAACAGTGCGGGTTCTGATCTTTCCCTCGATGTAAAGAAGCTGGCCTTTCTTCACATACTTTTCAATGATTTCAGCAAGCCCGCGCCAAGCCGTAATGTTGTGCCACTCGGTTTGTTCGACTTTGTTGCCTTCTTTGTTTTTGTACGACTCGGATGTTGCCAAAGAAAATCTTGCAACTGCAACTCCACCATCAAGGTAACGCACTTCAGGGTCTTTGCCCACGTGACCGACAAGGATCACTTTGTTAATTCCACTCATGTTTAAATAGGTTTTAAAAAAGTTAGTAAAAAATTTGAATTGTAGATCAAAAGTAATAAAATAATTAAAATCACAAAAACTATGGACGAATTTCGGGGTTACGAATTACGAATCTGTACTAATAATACTAAGATTACGAAAAGTATCTTTACTTCATTTGTATCATTTGTATAATTAGTAACAATTAGTAATTCGTAATCGCAGCTAAGTAATTTTCAATCAGCTTCGGCACCGCATACTTTTTCAGGTCTTCCTTCGCCACGCTCAAATAATCATTCTTGACTTCATATTTCTTTTTGCTGTTCAGCTTTACAGAATAAAATTTAGCGTGAATGGTTTGATGGCTCAGCAAATGTTTTTGTTCAGCGCTTACAGATGTAATTGTGATATCAAGAGATCCGAAAATTTTTTTCCATTCTTTATGAGAAAGGATTTGCTTATCGCTTACTTTTTTTGAAGTTTCTATCAAGGGGAAATCATAAAGGTTTTTCCAGATGTCTTTGCCGTTTCTTTTGTTAAGCAAAAGTTTTTTGTTGTGATTGATTACCAGGTAATGGAAATAACGGTTTCTTACAATCGTCTTTTTACTTTTTACGGGTAATTGATTCACTTTCTTTTCAGTGAGAGCAAAACAATTCGTATTCAACGGACAAGCAAGGCAATCCGGCTGCTGTGGCTTGCATTGACGCGAGCCGAACTCCATAATTCCCTGGTTAAAATCTGAAGGAGAATGATTTTCCATCAGCTTCTCTGCAAGCTCAAAGAATTCTTTTTTTGCTTTTGATGAATCGATCGGAGTTTCAATTCCGAAAAAACGGCTCAGCAAACGAAATACATTTCCATCAACGACAGGAAATTTTTTATTGAAGGCAAAAGATAAAATTGCTCCTGCCGTGTATTGCCCGACTCCTTTCAAAGACAAAACATCTTTTTCATCCTCAGGAAATTTCCCTTTATATTTTTCTGCAATTTCTTTTGCAGTATGATGAAGGTTTCGTGCACGAGAATAATAACCGAGCCCTTGCCAGAGCTTCAGCACATCATCTTCTTTTGCCGCTGCTAATTTTTTTACGTTGGGATATTTTTGAATGAAGCGATGGTAGTAAGCCATTCCCTGATCAATTCTTGTTTGCTGAAGAATAATCTCAGAAAGCCAGATCGCATAAGGATCTTTCGTATGCCTCCACGGAAGGTCACGTTTGTTTTGATGATACCAGCGAATGATTTCTGAGCCAAAATTCATTTTGTAAAGTTGCGGAAAAAATGAAAACAAAAAATGCCGCCCGAAACCCGGGCGGCATTTTATTAAAAAGGTGGGGTGATTAATTAGTCAGCCTTATTCACCTTAACAACTTTTCTGAAATCTCCCTGCTGGATCTCTAAGAAGTAGAGTCCTGCTTTGAGATCGCTTCCAAGTGTTATTTCTTTTTCAGGAATTATGTCAGTCATAATTGAGATAGTCTGTCCTGCAAGATTGTAAAGACGAACAGAGATTTTTTCATCACCTGCATTTTCAAAACGTACATGGAAATCGTTGCTGAATGGATTTGGATAAACCAGCATTTCCATTTCCGTAGCTTCATCAGAGATTACCATTTCACCATCGTGAGCCATTCTTGCCGTTGTTCCGCAAGCCTGGCTGCACTTACCTAATTTATCAGATGAATGACAGCCGATGTGACTAGGAACCTGGCTTACCAGCAGCTGCATGTTGGTAGGGCTGCATCCGTAAGAATGACAAACCCAAACTTTTTGTCCTGCACCGCTCGTTCCTGCAACGCGGATATCCATTACGCAGAAGGTGTAGGTGCATGTTGATGCGCATCCCGAAGCATTTGTTACAGTTAATGTAATTGTATAATTACCCGGAGCAGTTGGCGCGAACACAGGATGCGCGCATGTAGTGCAGCTCAGGAAACTTCCGCTCCATAAGTAAGATGGATTCGCGCCTCCGTTGGTAACACTTGCATTCATCGTAGCCGACTGAGGGCCATAACCAATATAAATTTTGCCCGGGTTACCGCCTGTATAAGTGTTATTGCAAGGAGTAGCGGTAACTGTACATTTGGGAGCAGAACCGGTTACAGTTACGTTAGAGCAGCAAGTCGATTGATTTCCTGCGGCATCTTTTACAGTAAGAGTTACTTTGTTGCAACCGATCTTTGAGCAGTTGAAAGTGCTCGGAGAAACCGTCATCGAAGTGATCGCGCAATTGTCATAGCTTCCGTTGTTCACCTGCGCTGCAGTGATACTTGCAGTTCCGTTTACCAACGCTACAGTGATGCTCTTGCAATTTGCAACCGGAGGAACATTGTCCACTACTGTTACTGTGAATGTGCATGAAGTAGAGCCGCATGAATTTGTAGCCGTAGCTGTCACAGTTGTTGTTCCACCCGGGAATGAAGTTCCTGATGCCTGTGAATAAGTAATAGTGGGTGTCGGACTTCCTGTTGCAGTAGCGGGAGCATAAGTTACAATCGCGCTGCATCCATAAGTACCATGACATGCGCCTGTAGCAATGTTCACAGTTTTGTTAGGCGGACAGGTAATTTGTGGCGAAGTACATGCAACAACATTAATTGTTACAGATGTAAATGGAGATGAGCATCCATCAGAAATTGTGAAAGTAACAATGTGTGGACCTGAAGTTCCTGATCCCGGAGTCCAGTCAAACTGTGTTGATACAGGATTACCTGATGTGGGAAGCCCCGGAGTTGCTGTTGCTCCTGCAGGTAAGCCGCCTGTATTGAGATCAACTTCATCAACTGCATCCGAGTCAGCAGCCGTAACCGTAAATGTAATATGCTGGTTTTCCTGAACTGTTAATACAGAAGCATTGGCAGGAGTCGCACCTGTGAAATAAGGTTCGCGGTTAGCCGGATCACATTCAACAATTTCAATCAGGAAGTCAACTGCAACCTGGGTTCTTAACGTTCCTGTGGTAGCATCTTTATCTTCGATAATAACCTGGCATGAGTACAATTGTCCTACAGTGGTAAAGAGGTTATCCCAGTGAACGATTCCTGTGGCGCTGTCAATAGAAAGTCCTGCCGGCTGATTGAAGAATCCGTTTCCGGCTTCGTCAGCTGTTGCAAGTCTGAAATTAAGGCGGGTGTTTGCATCTGCGTCAGCCCCCGGAATAGGAAAGGTAGAAGCCGCGCTTCTTTTCATCGGGATAATTACCGGTAAACTGCTTACAGGTGATGAGTTACCTGTTTCAAGATCCACCAAGGTAAGCAGGCGATAATTTCCTAAAGGGTTATTCGCTTCTCCACCTGTACGGGAGCTTGTATTAATTTCCGCAATCCATGGATTAGATCCATCTCTCTCCGTAAGATATGTATGATCAATGGTTGATTTAGTAGGATCATTCGGGTCAATAGCTTGTCCAACCAGCCAGTTTTCATCTACGTCAATTGCAATTACTACATATCTCAGCTGTCCTGTTGCATGGCCATCTCCAAAAATAAGTGAAGTTCCGCCGATGTATTCATTAATAGTGTCTCCAACCGCTGCAAACCCGTCAGGTGCGCTTCCCGGATACCCTGCGGCTCCCCCTGAAATAGGATCGTTCCCTCTTCTGAATGCATCTACCAAGGTAAAGCGGGCCGTGGTTGGTTGTCCGGGTACCGGTTTCCAGGTTAAATGTCCGTAACGAAAGTGTGTCGCGCTGCTTTCTTTCGCGATAAATAATGTTGAAATCATCAGCAATAAAATCGCTTTCGACATCCAACCTGTAAGACTCAGGAATCCCAGTCTTGCTGTTTTTGTTTTGTTTGTGTGTGTCATGGTTTTTGGTTTTATAGAAATGAATAATGAGAAAAATTCTTTTGAACCCCCAACCCCCGAATTGCCGGCGCATATTATCTGCCAGTCTGCAACATTATATAAACCTTATTAATCCCTGAAATACCTATCAAGATTTTATTGTGAAATTTGGTGAAAGCGGGATAAAACTTGGTAAAGAAATTTGAGCTGAAATAATATTTTGTCTCATTATTAGTTGTCATTCTTAAACAAATCCGGGGAGCTGGATTAACTCCGGTTATCAATCCTGATATAGTTCCGAAAACACTATTGACTGTGACCTACTTATCAACACCTGTTAATAAGTTCTTGACTTGAGACTCAGATAGTTTATCTTTGCGAGGTCATTCCCACTTTTATTAACAATCCCATTACATTGATGCAACCGAATGCAGTCAGGCTGAAAAGTTTTTCTCAAGGATCCTGGATCGAAGGTAATGGTTCAGGTGTTCCTATTTTTCATGCTGTAACCGGTGATCAGCTTTTTGTTGCAAGCTCCGAAGGTATTGACTTTAAAGGCATGCTGAGCTATGCGCGCAAGATCGGAGGAACAAAGCTCCGCAAGATGACTTTTCATGAGCGCGCGCGAATGCTGAAGGCGCTGGCATTGCATCTCAACGAAAAGAAAAAAGAATTCTATGCGATGAGTGCTGCTACCGGCGCAACAAAAGCTGATTCATGGATTGACATCGACGGAGGTATCGGAAATCTTTTTGTGTATGCAAGCAAAGGCAGGCGTGAGCTTCCTGATGAAACGTTTTATGTTGATGGTAACATGGAGATGATTTCAAAAGGAGGAACATTTGTCGGTCATCATATTTGCGTTCCGCTCGAAGGTGTCGCTCTTCATATCAATGCATACAATTTTCCTGTTTGGGGAATGCTTGAAAAGATAGCTGTGAATTTGCTTGCAGGAGTTCCTGCAATTGTAAAGCCGGCAACAGCTACTTCTTTCCTCACAGAGCTGGTAGTTAAAGAAATTGTCGCTTCGAATATTTTACCTGAAGGATCTCTGCAGCTCATCTGCGGAAGCGTTGGAGACATCCTCGAGCATGTTACCTGCCAGGATGTAGTTACGTTCACCGGTTCTGCCGAAACGGGAAAGATGCTGAAACGTCATCCTGCAATTATCGAAAACTCTGTACGCTTCAATATGGAATCGGATTCATTAAACTGTTCCATACTTGGTGCTGACGCATCTCCTGATACTGAAGAGTTCAAGCTCTTCATCAAAGAAGTTACCCGCGAAATGACAGTGAAGGCAGGACAAAAATGTACCGCCATCCGCAGAACAATAGTGCCTGATCATCTTACAGATGCGGTTCTTTCCGCATTGAAAGAAAGACTGAAGAGCAATGTAATCGGTGATCCTGCAGTTGAAGGTGTTCGCATGGGGCCGCTTGCAAATCTTGGCCAGGTGAAAGATGTAAAAGCAAAAGTAAAAGAGCTGATGAATGCATGCGAGCTTGTATATGGTGATCTTAACAACGTTGATGTTGTTGGAGCCGACAGCAAGCGCGGAGCATTCATGTCATCAATGCTGCTTTATTGCAACGATCCTTTTAAGAAAAGAGAGCCGCATGAAATTGAGGCTTTTGGCCCGGTAAGCACGGTTATGCCATACAAAACTGCAGCTGAAGCTGCGGAGCTTGCGAAGATGGGGAAAGGAAGCCTTGTCGGTTCAGTATTTACAGCTGATGATCAGTTCGCGAAAGAAATTGTATTAGGATCTGCATGCATGCATGGCAGAATGGTGATCATAAATAGAAACAGCGCTGCTGAATCAACAGGTCATGGTTCTCCGTTGCCTCATCTTGTTCATGGTGGTCCGGGACGTGCCGGCGGAGGTGAAGAGATGGGTGGAATGCGCGGTGTGAAGCATTATATGCAGCGTACAGCGTTGCAAGGTTCACCCACAACGCTCACGCATATCATGAATACATATTTGCCCGGAGCTGAAACAAAAGAAGACATCATTCATCCGTTCAGGAAATATTTTGAAGAAATTAATGTTGGTGACTCGCTCGTTACGCACAGGCGTACAGTTACCGAAGCCGACATAGTAAACTTTGCAGGCATCAGCGGTGATTTCTTTTATGCTCACACAGATGAGACTGCGTTGGAAGGAAGCATTTTTGAAAAACGCGTTGCTCACGGATATTTTGTGATTGCTGCCGCAGCCGGATTATTTGTTGATCCGAAGAAAGGCCCTGTGCTTGCTAATTATGGTTTAGATACTCTTCGTTTCATCCAGCCAGTATATGTGGGAGATACAATCGGTGTTAAGCTGACGTGTAAAACAAAAACAAAAAAAGAAAACCGAGAAGGACAAATCCCTCAGGGAGTTATTGAGTGGGACGTTGTAGTTTCAAATCAAAAAGGAGAAACAGTTGCGGTTGAAACTGTGCTTACTCTTGTCGCTTCAAAAAATTAACCCGGAACAAAGAATACTTAAAATATTATTACTCACCCGAATTCTAAAACACAAGATTATCATGCTCTACGACACACTTGACCGCTTCGAGAAAAAGTTTGCATACCTGAAGAAAAAAGGTTTGCGCGTTAACGGGCTTAAGATGATTGACCCTAAACGGAAAAAACATGTGATCGATATCAATCGTCCTTTTATTTTTGATAACAGGATTCTTCCGAAATCATTTGAAGGTCTTGACTTGAAGACCGTTATTCAAGGTGAGCTTCCGGCTGAATTTATCGTTGACCGTTCACAACCTGATTGGACAAAACGTGAATATATCTGGGCTCCGGAGAGGTTTGAAAAATATGTCGATCGTTGCAGTGATGAGATTAAAAAGCAATTGGGTAATAAGGAAATGACACGTGATGAAATGTTATCAGCATTATGCTTCGGTGATTTCAAGGAGCACAAGAAAAAAGTTGACACACTTATAAAAGAAGGTAAAGTTCCGAAATACACTAAGAAGTAATCTTATTGCATTCGAAATTCAAAATACAAAATCTGAAATTTTGAACCATAGAGATATCATTTCTATGGTTTTTTATTTTTGCAGGATATTTAATTTATAACTCAAATGTCAGTACAGGAAGGAAAAGCAGAAAGTAAAATTGAAAATGGAATCGCAACCATCACTTTTTTTCATCCCCAAAGCAATTCATTGCCGGGTTCATTGTTGAGAAAGCTTGCTGATGAAATTACAATTGCAGGAAGTGATGCATCAGTAAAAGTAATCATCCTGAAAAGTGAAGGAGATAAAACATTTTGCGCAGGAGCTTCTTTCGATGAGCTCTCTTCTATCGATACATTAGATAAAGGAAAATATTTCTTTTCCGGTTTTGCAGCGGTAATCAATGCGATCAGGAAGGCTCCAAAATTTGTGATTGCCCTTGTTCAGGGAAAGGCGGTTGGCGGTGGTGTAGGTTTGGCGGCAGCTGCGGATTACACGCTCGCTCATGAAAATGCTTCAGTAAAGCTCAGCGAGCTTGCCGTTGGTATCGGACCTTTTGTTGTTGGTCCTGCCGTTGAACGTAAAACAGGAACTTCTGCGTTCGCACAGCTTTCCATCAGCGCCACAGAATGGCAGACTGCGCAGTGGGCAAAAACAAATGGCTTGTATGCTGAAGTTTTTTCTACTGTTGATGATTTGGAAAAGGCAGTATCGACACTTGCATCACAACTTTCACAAAGCAGTCCCGAAGCAATGAAAGACATTAAAAAAATTCTTTGGCAGGGAACTGATCACTGGGACACACTCTTAGCCGAACGAGCCGAAATTAGCGGAAGACTTGTACTCTCTGACTTTTCGAAAAATGCCATCGCAAAATTTAAGGCAGGAAGCAGATAAAAAAGTCGACAGTAGCCAAAAGGCAGTAGACAATTCTGTTTACTGCCTTTTGGCTACTGTCGACTTAGATTAAAAAGCATATGTCAATCCAGCCAGTAAATTGAATCTTTCAGAAGGATACTGCGACCAGTTATAGTATCTTGAAAATCCAAGATTATTCAGGTGGGCATAAAAGGAAAGGATCTTTGAGTAGCGATATTCCAAGCCAAGATTCGCGTCCAAATAACCGTTAAGTTTTTTTGCAACAACAAAAATGCTGTCCATCTCGCGTGCATATTGAACTCCGTGCGCGAACAATGAAATGTCAGCAAAAACCTTGTCATGCAGATTATATTTAGCTACAAGAGAAACAATGCTGTTCGGATGATGCCATGCTTTTAGTTCAGTCGCCGGTGAGTAGCTGTTGATATCAACATGCAGGCTTACATTCAGCTTTTCATTTTGCCTGTATGTAACTTCAGCATGAACGTTGAAGAGGTCAGCATCATCATAAATGGTGTTGAATGTTACCGGAGCGAGCGTATCATTGTAAAACAGCTGCAGATCTTTTAGCTGTTCAAACCGGGCCGAAGCAAGAAATGAAATAGTGTTGCTGAAGCTTCCTTTCAATCCGCCTTTAAAAATTAATTTGTGAATTGTATTTTCCGGAACTACTGAAGGTATCGCAAATGGATTTTCATCGGTGATCGTCTTGTAATTATTCTTCTCGATGTTTCCGTCAACTGATGCAAATGCAGTCAGCACATGCTCAGCGATAGGAATGGAAACTTCCGCCTTTGGAAACAAATGAAGAATGGTCGAGATGTTTTTCTCCATTCCCAGTCCCACACCAAATGCAAGATGGAAATCTCCATTGTCAATTTTTACCTGTGGATTAAGATTTATAATATTCCTGTTCAGGTTTGATGAAAGCGAAAGCTTTTGAAATTTTGAATCAGTCTTCTTAAAGAAATCAAAAGATGCAAGCAAGCTGAAATAATTTTCATTCACAGGCTTGCCAAGCAAGCCGCTTATCATGATGTCATTTTCAGCAGCATCATACAAATCACTGAGGGAATTGAAGCCGAATTTCAAATCATAATCCAAATGCCCGGCACCGGTGTAATTGCTTTGCAGCCCGAAATTCATATTGAAGTTATTGAAACGCTGCTTGATGCTGTCAGGATCGAGTGTAAGGTTGACAAGCTGGAGAATAGGATCAGAAATATCAAAACCATAGTAATGCAAAACGTTGCGGGTGTAGCCTATGTCACCGGAAAAAGTCGAATTATCAAGAAAATATTTTCCATATACTGATGCTTCATTATCGCTAAAGCCGGCTTTAGCAACGTCTTTCAAAACCGGCGTTCCTGATAAATGTTTGAGATGGAATCCAAGTGATCCTGTTTTTGAGCGAAGCGAGTTTGCAAACAGCTCTCCGTAATAAGTTGAATAATTACCAATGCCAAGCTTTACAAGGCTTCTGTACAATTTTGAAATAGGTTCATCCTTCAGCTTAACTGCCTTGATAACTCCCGCTTCATAATTCGTTTCGATTTTTTTCGGAGCGATATTATAATTTAAAGCCGGAGGATTCGCTGAAGTGCTGTCAGCTTCAGGCGAATCAGAAATCTTAAATGATTCCGCGAGAACAGGTTTGTAATCTTTTATGATGATGTATTCCTTATCACCCAAATCTTTTTCCTGCGCAAAAAGCATCGATGAGGAAACGACAATCAATACGGTAAAAATTATTCTTTTAAATAAATCCATAGTTCTTAGTTCAAAGTTCATTGTTCAAAGTTGCATCCAACTTTCATCCTCTAACATCTAATATCTCAATTCTCAAATCTAATTTTCATCAGTGCTATCCTTCACCGCAGGGTTATTCTTCAATTTCCGTTCGATAATTTCTTTGTTCCGGTCCTTCTCTGTAGCAACAATCGCATCCAGCTTTTGCTGTGCAATCGTTTTCAGATCATCAGCATCAGCAGGATCCTTCTGGTAATTTTCTACAATGCTCTTATATGTTTCTTTCGCCTGGAATGTATCTTTTAGAGCGAGATAATTGTCTCCGAGAAGAATGAATCCTTTTGCAATCCAGTAATCGTAAGTTGGAATCAGCTTTTGTATTTCCTGGATGATCTTTTCGCTCTCTTTATAATTTGTCATGAGATACTCAATCAACGCAAGGTCATAACGCGCTTCAGCAGTCATTTCGCTGTTGGTTCTCTTCGAAACAATTGTCAGCTCTGATTTTGCTTTGGTAAGATCATTTTTTTCCAAGGCTGATTTTCCTGAGAGCAAATGCGCTTCATTGATAAGGTCTTTGTCAGTGCTTTCAGAAGAAATAATTTTTTCAGCGCTTGAAATTGTTTTATCAAACTGGTTAAGCTTGAAGTTGCAGCGCATTTGTCCTGCCTGTGCTGCAAGGATATTGTCTTTTACTTCTGCAGTGCTTTCCAGCCTTTCAAAATCAACCAGCGCTTTGTCATATTTTTTAAGACGGTAGTTGATGATTCCCGCATTCAGCAAAGATTTTTCAGTGAACGAGCTTTTCGGCTGAGCAATAACGAAATCATAACCTGTCAACGCTGCTTCGTATTGCTTGTTCCTGAATTGACAATCTGACTTGTAATAATTCGCATTCACAGTGAATGAGCCGTTTGGAAATTTCTGAAGATAATTGTCCATGTCTTTGACCGCATCATCACAATTTCCCTGTGTGTAGCGAAGCTCGGCCGATTCGTAAACCAATGAATCCTGTCCTGAAAGAGAAACATCAGCATTCGGAACATTTTTTACATAATTGAGATATTCATCAACCTTGTTTTGCGCCACAGCGATATTTTTCAGCTGCGCAAGCGCCTCTTTCGACTCGGTGGTGTTTGGATATTTTTCAATAATGCTCTTGAAGGTTGACTTAGCTTTTTCATCGTCTTTATCGTTGTAATAAACAAGGGCGGATCCAAGCATCGCTTTCTTTACATAGCTGCTTGAAGGATAATCACTGATAAGCTTTCTGAAATTCGATTGCGCTTTATCGTTTTCACCGGAAATCATATTCGCATTTCCTGTTTCATACAAGGCATCATCGTAATAAACTGACTTAGGATATTTGTCAAAAATTTTCTGAAGCGTTGCTGTTTTTTCTTTCAGCTTATTCTGGATTCCAAGAATAATTCCTTTTTGATACAATGCGTAATCACTGCTCTTTGCCTTGCTGTCGATTGCCAGGTTGTAATATTCCAATGCATTTGCCTGGTCCTTCAGCATAAAAAAAGAATCAGCGATTCGCAGCAATGCATCGCTGTACCGGGCATTGTCCGTTTGTGATTTGTCTTTTATATATTTCCTGAAAGCAGTCTGCGCGCTGCTGTAATCTTCTTTCTTGAAATTTGAATAGCCGACATTGTAATTGGCAAGATTGTAATTCTCCATTGTAACGGCTGATGGAGTAAAAAGGAAATCATTGTAAGATTGTATCGCTTCATCATAAGAGCTGAGCTTATACTGCGCTTCACCTTTCCAGTAATGAGCCGAAGCGGTAAGCTTCGGATCAACAGGATTTTTAAGCGAAGTTTTAAAAAGATCAATGGCATCTTTCGGCCTGTTGTCCATAAAAAATTCAACTCCGCGATAATAAGCGACCTTCTGGTACGATGCTTTAATTTTCGGTGACTGATCCTTGATATTCTCAATTGCAGACAAGGCATCTTTGTAATTTTTTGTTGTCGCGTAAATGTCAATAAGGATTTCATTCACTTCATCAACATGGCTGCTCTTCGGAAATGTTTTCAGGAATTTCCTGAAAGCTTCAATTGCAACCGATTGAAAAGAAAGCTCATAAGAAAGCTTTGCATAATTGAACTGAGATTCTTCCTTTATCTCATCATCAAAATTCATCTTTCCCGCTGACTGAAAAGAATTACGCGCGCTTTTTTTATTTCCTGTTTTCAGATAGCAATCCGCCAAATGGTAATATGCGTTTTGCGCAATCGTATCTTCCCTGTCCGCCACACGCTGGAAATAGGTAATCGCTTTGTCATATTGATTCGTTCTGTAATAGCTGTAACCAAGCTGGTATAAGTCTGTTCGTCCTGCCGCGGAAGAGTTTCGCTCATAATCTTCAAGATAAGGAATAGCCTCTTTGTAATTTCCTTTCCTGTAAAAAGATTCAGCAACCATCCGGCCGATCTCAAGGCCGTTTTTTGTTCCCGCCGAATCAATCAGTGCTGGAGCATATTCCAGGAGCTCTTCATGCTTTCCCTGCATGTAGTAAATCTGCGCGATATAATAAGGAACAACAGGAGCAAATGCTTCTGAATCTTTCAGCTTTAAAAAATTCTTTAATGCTGTTTCATAATTCCTGTTCACATATGCCATGTGAGCGTAGTAGTAAGTTGCGGCAGAAGCATATTTGTTGTCACCATCTTTTATTTCATTGAAGGCTTGAGTCGCTTTTTCATAATCATTCGTCATGTAATAAGCGTACCCGAGATGAAAATAATATTCCGGTAAATCCTCTTTGCTTACAAGAGTTTTATCGGTCTTCTGCATCCACTCGATTGCCTTCTTGTATTTTTTCTGACGATAGAAATATTTTCCAAGCTCAAGAACAGATGCGCCATAATTTGTGCTCTCAGGATGATGCTCGATAAAATTTGTGAGGAGATATTCAGCGTCTTTGTTGAATAGCTCTGCCGAGCAATAAGCAACATAAAACTCAGAATTAGTGCGGCTTTCATCAGAAATCACTTCCCTGGAATCTATGACAGATTGAAATTCTTTCTGGGCTGCTCCATACTTTTGCTTATTAAAAAGCTCGAGCCCAAGCTGGTAATTTCTTTCAGGATCAAGGTATATCGCGGTTTTTTGGGCGCTGACTATGTTTGAAAAGGTCAGCAGGACTGCAACAAAAAATAATTTTTTCATACTGGTTATAGAATCTGGCAGTAATTTCACAACGGTAAAACGGAATGCAAACAAAATTATTCAAACCCTCAGCCCCCACTGTGGTTTTGAGTTGTTTTTACCAACATAGTTTTAAACAGTAACTTATTTGTTTTGAGAGTGGTAAAAGGACCAAAATGTTTTTAAACTATTGCCGTTACTGTAAGTCAGAAAAAAAATAAAAATAAAAATGCACATGAAAAAAGGACTGATCTATCTCTCATTAATTGTAATCACTGCTTTTACAATCAATGCCTGTAAAAAAGACAAGCAGGAAGTTCCGGATACAACACAGGATACTGACGTGGAGACTGCGCAGGACAATTCTCTTGCTGAAGGGTCTTTCAACGATGTAAATTCAATTGCAAGCGAGGCCGTTCAAAACGGTTCCGTAACTTCTTTCAGGCTGAGCCGTGATCCTTCAAGTATTCTTAGTGCCTGCGCAACAATTATTCCTGTATCCCCGGGAAATGTGAAAGTTGATTTCGGCACTACACCTTGTCAGTGCATCGATTACAGGTATCGAAAAGGAATTATCAATATCAGCTACACCGGTTTGTACCGCGATTCTAACGCTGTAATAACAATTACATTCGATAATTATTATGTGGGAAACAATGTATCGAATATGTATAAGGTGATGGGAACAAAAACTGTAACCAATAAAGGTCATAATGCTTCAGGGCATTTATGGTACGAGATCAATGTGAATGGAAGTCTTGAGAATACGGCCGGCCATACAATGACGTGGAACTCTACCCGTCAGCGTGAGTGGATTGCAGGTGAATCAACAGGTGTATGGGGCGATGATGAGTACATGATATCAGGTTCAATCAATGGAACAAATTTCCTCGGAAATTCTTTTATAATAAATATAACACAGCCATTGCATGTCGATTTAGGTTGCCGATGGATTAAGGATGGAAAATTTGAATTCACTCCAAGCGGTCATGCAACGCGTTATGTGGATTATGGAAACGGCACCTGTGATGCAAATGCTATTGTTACTATCAGCAATTTTACGTTTCCTATAACGCTCCCTTAATTGTTCAACATTCTGTTCACAAGAAAACCTTCTGAGTAACCGGAAGGTTTTTCTTTTTTCAATAAGTTTGTGCTCAGTTTCCGAACCCCGAACTACCGACTCAAAACATAAATGTATATCCTGAAAGTAAAAGGCACAGCGAAGATCCCCGATTATATTCAGCTGCGGGACGATCAGTATACATTGTTGGCTTACTTCCGTGTTGACCGGCCTGAAAAAGCATTGACAAAAGCAGGTTTATCGGGCAGGGAGGAAGAAATAAAAAAACTAATCAGCGAAATTCCTTTCGGAAAAATGACGAAAGTTGATTGGTAAAAACCAATTAACAAATAAACCACTGAACCAATCATGTCAGAAACAATCGTAACCATAGATAACGTAAATATTTTTCAGTCAAAGAATCTGATTCTTTCAAATGTTTCATTGAATATAGGGAAGAGTGAATTCATTTACCTGATCGGAAAAACCGGAAGCGGTAAGAGCAGCTTGTTGAAAACCCTTTATGGTGATATTGAATTGGTGCAGGGAGAAGTTACCATTGCGGGATTTCATCTGAATCATATGAAGAAAAAACAGGTTCCCTTCCTCAGAAGAAAGCTGGGAATTGTTTTCCAGGATTTTCAATTGCTTACGGATCGTTCGGTAAACAGCAATTTACTTTTTGTTTTGCGCGCGACAGGATGGAAGGACAAAGAAAAAATGCAGAAGCGGATACAGGAAGTGTTGGAGAAGGTAGGACTGGCAACAAAAGGTTTTAAGATGCCGCATGAGCTAAGCGGTGGCGAGCAGCAGCGCGTAGTCATCGCACGTGCTTTACTAAATGATCCTGAAATGATTCTTGCCGATGAGCCGACAGGAAATCTTGATCCTGAAACTTCAGAAGGAATCATGAAATTATTGTTTGAGATCAGCAAAAGCGGCAGGGCAGTCGTGATGGCAACTCACAACTATTCAATCATGGGAAAATTTCCTGCACGAATTATTAAATGTGAAAACGGGAAGCTGGTTGAAGATTCTAAAATGCCAGTCGAATAATTTTTTCCGCATTCTTCCTGTTAGAAAAATTTTCGAGCAGCGCCTTTTCTCTTTTTTCGATTTCACGCTTTGGAAAATCCTTGCTCATCACACCTTTGATTTTTTCTTTCATTTTTTCCGGAGTGTTGGCAATGATGCAAAGACTTTCCAGTCCTGTGTTTTCAACCATCGCCTTATTCACGATGCAAAATCTTCCGGCAAAAAGTGAGGATAATAATTTCAGCTTTATCCCCGTTGCCTGAAAAGTCGGCAGCACGTTGCATTGTGCCTGGTGAATTAATTTATGAATCTGTAAAGGCGTGAGATCGTCTCTCAATTCAATATTTTGTTTTCCTTTCGCGGCTTTAATCAATTCAGCTGAGGGCTTGGAGCCGGCGATTACAAGGCGATACGGAAGCTTATTAAAAACTTTTTGAATAAGGTACAATGCAGCTTCATTGTTTTCCCCGACAGCAAGGTTCCCGTGATACAAAACAAAATTTCCTCTTCCTTCTTCAACAGAAATATTTTCATTCGGATGAAAAGCGGGGATGTAATGAACGTTCTTAAACTGTTTTGCAAGATAATTTGTGTCATTCGGAGAAATAGCTCCTATAGCGGAAGCATTTTTTAAAACGCTCTCGTACTTTTTTAATTTCCCGGCTTCATTTAGGAAATAATACTTTTTGAAAATGTGATGTTCAACCTTTGCAAGATTTTCATAATAATCATGCTCAATATTATGAGTGCGGACAATTATTTTTCTTTTCTGAAAATCCTTGTCGTTTAGAAGAAAAGTAGAGTGAAGACCTTCCATCAGGATTGGGTAATTGTTTTTCAGAAGATTTTTTTTCAGAGATTCTGATGTCCGTGTCAGAACAATGTATGGAAGAGTATTGAATAAAAGTGACTTCGCTGTCTTGCGCGGATAATAATTGACGCTTGCGCAGATTTTTTTCAAAGCATCCTGTGGCTTTCTTCCGTATTCAAAACAATGAAGATGAACTTTGATTCCTGCTTCGTGAAACGCTTTCAGCTTATAGAAAATATCAATCACTCCTCCATAATCAGCAGGATAAGGAACATCAAAAGAAATAATGTTGATGTGCTTTTCAGATGACATCTTCAAAAACTTTTAGCAATTGTTTTTCTTCTTTTTCCCAGCATAATTCACGGGCGGCAAATTTTAAATTTTCTTTCCACCGAGCAAACCTGTTTCCATCGCTCAGCATATCATTTATTTTTTCTCCAATATGCAAAGGATTATGGTCTTGTATTGTCATCCCGATGTCAAACTGCTCTATAATTTTTTTTACTTCAACAACCTCTGAAGCCAGGACAGGTATTCCCGCATGTATGTAATCGAATAATTTATTTGGTAAGGAGAATCGGTAATTCAAGTTTGAGTCTTTGTCAAGTGTCAGGCCGATATCTGCAAGGGAAGTATATTCCCTGAGCTCACGCATCGGAACTTTAGGAATAAAAAAAACTTTGTCGGCAAGATTCAGCACATCGCGGCTGGTTTTCAATTTTTCAATCACATCACCGCTTCCGATAAAAAGCAGGACAGCATCTTTCACGTACAACATCGACTCCAACGCTTCTTCCGCGCCACGATGCATATTGATCCCCGCTCCCTGGAACAGAATTATTTTTTTATCAGCCGGCAATTTCAAATCTGTTTTTGTTTTAGAAATCACCTTTCCATGATAAGTTGAGGGAATGTTTCTCACTACCGAGACTTTCTTACCATATTCCTTTTCATATAACGAAGCGATGGATTGATTCACTGTATAAACATGCTTCAGCTTTGGGAAAATGAAACGCTCAATTCTTTTCCAGGTATTTTGTATTCGTTTCCTGTTCACGAGCTCGGGAACTTCTGTAAAGTACTCATGGCTGTCGTAATACAGCTCCGCTTTTTTAATTTTTGCCGCGAGGAAATTCGGAAGCAAAGTGTCAAGATCATTTGCAACGAGAACATCGGCTTTATTAAAAAGAAGGAAGAAGAACAATCGAATATTAAACGAAGCGTAAAACAAAAAACCGGTTTCAAACCAAAGCTTGAAACGTACGGTTTTGTATTCATAGGTTGTCAGCGGAAGACTTTTTTTCATCCTTCTTCCAACCAAAGTAACCTTTAGCCCTTGTCTTTGAAGAGTTTCAGCGGTACGGTGAACCCGTTGATCAGTCACAAGATCGCTGATTACAGAAATAATTACACGCTTCATTCTCTTTTGCCGGTAGGTTTTTCAGGGGATGCAATTAAGCGAAAAATATCAAGATATCGATTTGGTAGGCTATAGCAAAAGTGATAGATTTGTTTATTATTTCTCAAAATATTTTTCAATGAAAAAGCAGAGTTATTCGAACCATAAGCATTATATCCCATTGTACCACTTTTTTATGCTCGGACTTATTATTTGCGCTACAATTTTATCAGTCGTAAATTTAATTGATGCGACAGATAAAAAGGAAAATCTCTTTACAGAATTTATTTTGATCGCAATTAATGTATATCTCTTAATAGGATTTTTCGTTTTCCGCGGATTCTCGTTACGCGCCCAGGATAGAGCGATAAGAGCGGAAGAAAATTTCAGGCATTTCATTTTAACCGGCAAGCCGCTGGATCCGCGTCTTCATACAACCCAGGTTGTTGCTTTGCGGTTTGCGCCGGATGACGAATTTATTTATTTGGCGAAAGAAGCAGCTGATAACAAGCTATCGTCTGACGAAATAAAGAAATCTATTAAGCGATGGAAAGGTGATTATCACCGGGCGTAGTAAATATGATTTTTATCATTGAAGATGTAAAAGTGATTATTCAAATTTGAAAAATTAATTCAGGAAAAATGACTGAGCAGGAATTAGAAAAGAAATTTCAGGAACGCATTGACAGGGGAGAAGTGATCGAACCGAAAGATTGGATGCCTGAACGTTACAGGAAGCAATTGATCCGTATGATGAGCCAGCATGCGCATAGTGAAATTGTTGGCATGCTTCCCGAAGGAAACTGGATTACGCGAGCTCCGAGCCTTAGAAGAAAAGCGGTGCTTCTTGCAAAAGTGCAGGATGAAGCCGGTCATGGCCTATATATTTATTGCGGAGCGGAAACGTTGAATATTTCGCGCGAAGAATTGGTCGGTGAATTTTTAACCGGTAAGGCAAAATATTCTTCCATCTTCAATTATCCTACATTAAGCTGGGCCGACATGGGTGCGATAGGTTGGTTGGTTGATGGAGCTGCAATTGTGAATCAGACAGCGCTTGCGAAAGGCTCGTATGGACCATACGCGCGTGCAATGGTTCGTATCTGTAAAGAAGAAAACTTTCATCATAAGCAGGGATATGAAATTCTCGCAACGCTGATGAAGGGAACAAAGGAGCAACGTGAGATGGCACAGGATTCTGTCAATCGTTTTTGGTGGCCTTCGCTGATGATGTTTGGTCCTCATGATGCTGAATCTCCGCATAGTGATGAATTGCTTCGCTGGAAAGTGAAGATTCATTCTAACGATACATTACGTCAGCGTTTCATTGATCGTACTATTCCGCAGGCAGAAAATATTGGTCTTACAATTCCGGATCCTGATCTGAAATGGAATCCTGAAACAAAGCATTACACTTTCGGGGAGATTAATTGGGAAGAGTTTAAAAATGTGATCAATGGTCGCGGCATTTGTAACAAAGAGCGCATGAAAACAAGACGTGATGCCCACGAAAACGGTTCATGGGTTCGTGATGCCGCTGAAGCGTACGCAAGAAAACGCGCAGGTAAGCCTGTCGCGGCATAATTTTCTAAAACAAAAAAGTATAAACCAATGAGTAATACACAGTGGCCGCTTTGGGAAGTCTTCACACAAAAAAGATCGGGACTGCCGTTCGAACATGCGGGAAGTGTGCATGCTCCCGATAAGGAAATGGCTTTGCAAAATGCACGCGATGTTTATTCCCGCAGGAAAGAAGCAACTTGCATCTGGGTTGTTCCTTCTGACGCAATTACTTCAAGCACGCCGGAGGATATGGGATCTTTCTTTGATCCTGCAAATGATAAGATATATCGTAATCCGAATTTTTATAAAACGTCAGGAATCAATCTTGATTGATAATGACTAATGACTAAATTCTAATGACTAGGGAAATTTTAATGAAAGAATATTTAAAGGTTGAAGAAAGTTTTTCTTTTGTTGAAGAACCGAGAGAGATTTATGATTTGGAAGAACGTACATTTAATTTTGCCTGGAGAGTTCGCGAATTAATTAAAAATCTTCCAAAGACGATTAGTAATATAGAAGACGTTGCTCAACTGGCAAGATGTTCAGGATCGGTCGGAGCGAATTATATTGAAGCGAATAATTCAATAAGCCCGAAAGATTTTGTATACAGGATTAAGATTTGCAGGAAGGAATCAAAAGAATCAAAATATTTTTTAAGACTGATCAATTGCCAGGAAGGATTGGAAATTGAACGAAAAGCTTTAGTTCAGGAATCCCAGGAATTAGTTTTAATATTCGCTGCTATCCTTAGAAGGATGGGAGAATAAAATTCAGATTAATCGTTAGAATTTAGTCATTGGTAATTTAATTTTCATTAGTCATTAGAATTTAGTCATTAGTCATTAATTATGAATAATCTTTTTGAATATTGCTTAAGAATCGGTGATACGAGCTTAATTCTCGGACAACGGCTGGGAGAATGGTGTGGACACGGACCAATACTCGAGGAAGATATTGCGTTAACAAATATTGCTTTGGATTTAATAGGTCAGTCGCGGGCTTTACTTACTTACGCAGGAGAAATTGAAGGCAAAGGCAGAAACGAAGATGATCTTGCATACATGAGAGGCGAAAGAGAGTTCAGAAATTTTCTTATCGCTGAACAGCCCAATGGTGATTTCGGCCAGACGATTTTAAAACAATTTTTTGTAAGCACGTTTCAATGCTTTTTTTTCACAGAGCTGACTAAATCAAAAGACAAAACACTTTCTGAATTGGCGGAAAAATCTTTGAAAGAAGTAACATATCACTTTCGTCACAGCAGCGAATGGGTGAAGCGTTTGGGTGACGGAACTGAAGAGAGCCGTAAGCGGATTATTAAAGCTGTCGATGAGCTGTGGATGTATACCGGCGACATGTTCGATATGAATTCCGTTGATGATGAATTGATAAAAGAAGGAATCGCTTTCGACCGTTCTAAAATTAAGCCGCTGTGGGAAAATAAAGTGAAAGAAGTTTTTGCCGATGCAACTCTTTCTATTCCTGAAAATGCATTCATGATTGGCGGAAGCATGGAAGGAAAACATACAGAATATCTCGGTCACATGCTTGCTGAAATGCAGTCGCTGTCAAGAGCGTTTCCGGGAGCAACATGGTGATGGAAACAAAATCCGAAATCCGAAATCCAAAATCCGAAATGGTGTGGGATATTCTCTCCGAAATTCCTGATCCGGAAATTCCCGTGATCAGTATTGTTGATTTGGGAATTGCAAGAGATGTTGAAGTGACGGGGAATAAGGTCATCGTGAGCATCACGCCAACTTATTCAGGCTGTCCTGCGATGAAAGCGATTGAGACAGATATTATTTCAAGATTGAAAGAGGAAGGTTTTGAAGTTGAAATTAAAACTGTTTTTTCTCCTGTATGGACAACAGATTGGCTGAGCGAAGACGCAAAAGAAAAGCTTCGGGTATATGGAATTGCACCACCCGGAAAAACTTCTTCAGATAAAAATTCTTTATTGCTTCAGCCAAGAGTTATACGCTGTCCAAGATGTAATTCTTCTAATTCAGAATTAGTCAGCCAGTTCGGTTCTACAGCATGCAAAGCGTTGTATCGCTGTCTGGATTGCAAGGAACCGTTTGATTATTTTAAATGTCATTGATAATTAGATTTGAGATATTAGATTTGAGATGTTAGACATAAAAAATGTCAATGTGATCAAACTACAGTCTCACCTTCTCAAATCTAACATCTCAAATCTCATATCTTCATTAATATGGAAAACTCTATTATCACATCAAAAGAAAATTCAGTTCAAATAATAAAACTCAATCGTCCCGATAAATTCAACAGCTTCAATCATGAAATGGGGTTGATGCTGATTGAGGCGTTGGACAAGGCGAACGCTGACAAAAGCGTTCGGGCAGTTTTCATTACAGGAGAAGGAAAAGCTTTTTGTGCGGGACAGGATTTAAGCGAAGCGGTCGATCCAGGCGGACCTGCAATAAAAAAAATTGTTGAGGAGCGTTACAATCCGATCATAAAAAAAATCAGGACCCTTGAAAAGCCTGTTGTCTGTGCAGTGAACGGAGTTGCCGCAGGAGCAGGAGCGAACATCGCGCTTGCCTGTGATGTTGTACTCGCGGGAACGTCCGCCTCTTTTCTCCAGGCATTTTCGAAAATCGGTTTGATACCTGACAGTGGCGGAACATTTATTCTTCCAAGATTAATCGGCTGGCAAAAAGCTTCTGCGTTGATGATGCTTGGCGATAAAGTTCCCGCTGCCGATGCTTTGCAAATGGGAATGATCTACAAAGTTGTTGATGATGCAAAGCTGCAGGAAGAGGCGATGACGATTGCAACAACCCTTTCTCAAATGCCGACGTATGGAATCTGGCTGACGAAAAAATTACTGAACGAATCTTTTTCTAATACACTCGACAAGCAGCTTGATCTTGAACGTGATTTGCAGGAAGAAGCAACAAAGAGCTATGATTACATCGAAGGAGTAAAGGCATTTCTGGAAAAAAGAAAACCGGTATTCAAAGGTGAATAATTTTTAAAATCCGAATATCTAATTTCGAAATTCGAATTTCTTATTTGTTTCGTATTTCAATTTTCAAAATCATTAATAGTAAATAAAAAAACCCGCTCTGAAACAAGAACGGGTTTTGTTTTTTGGGCAGTTGAGCTTATCTAACTTTAGAAGCTAACTCAGCACCAGCTTTAAACTTTGCTACTTTTTTAGCAGCAATTTTAATTGGCTTGCCGGTTTGAGGATTACGGCCATTTCTTGCAGCTCTCTTAGCTACAGAAAAAGTTCCGAAACCTACTAAAGCAACTCTGTCACCTTTTTTCAATGACTTTGTTGTAGCATTCATGAAAGCTTCCAGAGCTCTTGAAGCATCTGCTTTCGTAATTTTTGCTTCTGATGCCATTGCATCAACTAATTCGCCTTTGTTCATTTTTCTAATTGTTTAAGTTATTATTAAATGATTAATTTATCGAAAGTAAATGTATAGACAAATCAAATGTGCGAATCATCGATGCCTCGTTTTGTTAATAAAATACAGGGTTTGTTAATAACTTTTGGCTAAAACCCTCTGTCAGTCATGTGTTCAGAAGGTGTGAGAAAAATATTTTGGAATCACTGAGAAAAAAATAAAAACGTGATGCTCTGAAACACCGAGTTGACGCAGCTTTCAGAGCATCACGTTTTTTTGCCGAATAATAATTTAAACAAATATTCTTAGTCACTTAATCACTTAGTCACATAAACACTCAGCGACAAAAACACTCTCTCACTTCTTCTCAAATTTTAGTGAAGCAGAGTTCATGCAGTAACGCAAACCTGTCGGCTGAGGACCGTCATCAAACACGTGACCGAGATGCGCACCGCAGCGATGACATGTTACTTCTGTTCTCACCATTCCAAAAGTGGAATCTTTTATCTCGTCAACATTGTGCTTGTCGACCGGAGCGTAAAAGCTTGGCCAGCCTGTTCCTGAATCAAACTTTGTGTCGCTCGTGAACAGCGGTTCTCCGCAGCACACACATTTGTACATTCCTTTTTCATGATTGTCCCAGTACTCTCCGGTGAAAGCCCGTTCAGTGCCGTGATTGCGCGTTACTTCATATTGTTCAGGAGTTAATTCCTTTTTCCATTCAGCGTCTGTCTTGACTACTTTTTCATCATTTGATTTTGTTTCCATTGTTGTTTTCTGATTTTGTTTTTCTTTATTACCCTGTGCGCATGATGTAAATACAATCACCATGATTGTAACAGTTAAGATAGCGATTATTTTCATTGTCTTTGGATATTTATTTCAATAACAAACGAGGATAAATACTAAACGGTTTTCCTGTCGGCATATTTTTTTAAAGCTTGCTCCATTCCCAGATTCCGTACTGAAGAGATTGCTCAACTTTATGACCTGTTTGCTTAAGCGTGAGCAAAATGCTTCCGCGATGATGTGATTCATGCGAAACAAAATACGCAAGAAGATTTACAACTCCTTTTTTATAACCTTTAATCTTCCCGTCATCATCCGCACGCGAAATCAATTCGGCGATTTTCTTTTCTGAAAGCTCAAGCTGTTTCTTCAGCAGCTTTTTATCGTTTGAATTTTCTTTTTCAATTTTTTTCGTTCCGGTCAGCAAATCTTTCGCAAGCACATCCAGCCACATTAACCTCACGTTATGCAGGTGACCAAGCTGTGTTGCCACATTTCTTCCTCTTGGTGATAATGTTGCATTCAATGCTTCATTGTTTAATGAATCAAGTATCATCAAATTTACTTTGCAGTTAATCCGCCACGTGTCTAATAATTGATCTTTCATAATTTCAAAGTTATACAAAATAAAAACGTCCCTCAATTTGAGAGACGTTTTTTAATATTTCGAAATTCGGATTTCGAATTTAATTTAACTTAGGCTTACCTGCGAACGAATGATATTCAATGCACCTCCCGCTTTAAACCATTCAATCTGGTTTTCATTATACGTCTGGTTCACGGTGATGATCTCATGATCACCATCCACATGATGCAAAACAATTTTCAGCGGAACTCCCGGCTTGAATTCAGTCAGGCCGAGAATATCAAATGTGTCATCTTCTTTGATCTTATCATAATCTGCTTTGTTCGCAAATGTCAATGCAAGCATTCCCTGCTTCTTCAGGTTTGTTTCGTGAATGCGCGCGAACGATTTTACAAGTATTGCGCGAACACCAAGATGGCGCGGCTCCATCGCAGCATGCTCACGTGAAGAGCCTTCACCGTAATTTTCATCACCAACAACAATGCTTCCGACACGCGCTTCTTTATATGCACGCTGAACTTTCGGAACAGCATCATATTCTCCTGTCAATTGATTTTTTACAGAATCAGTTTTATCATTGAAGGCATTCACTGCTCCAATCAGCATGTTGTTTGAAATATTATCAAGATGGCCACGGAACTTCAGCCATGGACCGGCCATGCTGATATGATCCGTTGTACATTTTCCTTTTGCTTTAATCAGCAATCTCAATCCTTTCAGATCCATTCCTTCCCATGCAGGAAATGGATCAAGCAATTGCAAGCGTTCTGAAGCTGGTGAAACTTTAACCTGGACCTTGCTGCCATCTTTTGCCGGTTCCTGGTAACCTGAATCTTTTACAGCAAAACCTTTTAATGGAAGCTCAACTCCCTGCGGCTCTTTCAATTTTACATCTTGTCCTTTTTCATTCTTCAGCGTGTCAGTCAAAGGATTGAAGCAAAGATCACCTGCAAGAACCATTGCAGTTACAATTTCCGGAGAAGCAACAAAAGCATGCGTGTTCGGATCTCCGTCATTTCTCTTCGCGAAGTTTCTGTTGTATGAAGTGATGATTGAATTTTTCGGCTCGCCATCTTTACGATGTCTTGCCCACTGGCCAATGCAAGGTCCGCATGCATTTGCTAAAACAACGCCACCGATTTTTTCAAAATCCTGCAAAAGTCCATCACGCTCAGTTGTGTAACGCACTTGCTCGGAACCCGGAGTGATTGTAAATTCAGATTTCGCTTTCAGATTATTTTCAATCGCCATTTTTGCAATGGATGCTGAACGTGTAATGTCTTCATAAGAAGAGTTCGTGCAGGAGCCGATCAAACCAACTTCAAAATAACGCGGCCACCCATTTTCTTTTACGGCTGCGGCAAATTTTGATATCGGCCATGCAAGATCCGGGGTGAAAGGTCCGTTAATGTGGGGTTCTAATTCAGACAAATTAATTTCAATAACCTGGTCAAAATATTTTTCAGGATCAGCATACACTTCATTGTCACCGCGAAGATGCTGTGCTACTTCATCGGCAGCTGCTGCTACATCTGTGCGACCGGTACCTTTAAGATAGTCGGCCATCTTTTTATCATAACAGAAAACAGAAGTAGTCGCGCCGATTTCAGCACCCATATTACAGATCGTTCCTTTACCTGTGCAGGAAAGTGAATCAGCTCCGTCACCGAAGTATTCAAGTATTGCATCTGTTCCTCCTTTCACAGTAAGTATTCCTGCAACTTTCAGAATAATATCTTTTGAAGAAGTCCAGCCGCTGAGTCTTCCGGTCAGCTTTACGCCGATCATTTTAGGAAACTTTAATTCCCATGGAAGTCCTGCCATTACATCGCATGCATCAGCACCGCCAACACCGATTGCAATCATGCCAAGTCCGCCGGCATTCACAGTGTGCGAATCAGTTCCGATCATCAGTCCTCCCGGAAAAGCATATTGCTCAAGAATAACCTGGTGAATAATTCCCGCGCCGGGTTTCCAAAATCCAATTCCATATTTATCGGAAACACTAGCAAGAAAATCATATACTTCCTTGTTCTTATCAAGAGCAGTGCTTAGATCTTGCTTAGCTCCGTCTTTTGCCTGGATCAAATGATCGCAATGAACAGTTGAAGGCACAGCAACTTTCGGTCTTCCTGCCTGCATGAATTGCAGCAAAGCCATCTGCGCAGTCGCATCTTGCATTCCAACACGGTCAGGATTAAAATCGACATATGACTTCCCGCGTTCATAAGCTTTGGACGCGACTCCTTCAGTTAAATGCGAGTAAAGAATTTTTTCTGTGAGAGTGAGCGGTCGTCCGAGGACTTTTTTTGCAGCAGCAATTCGTTCTGGTAATCGCTGGTAAACTGCCTTTATCATTTCGAAATCAAAAGCCATGTTGTAGGAAATTATAAATTAAAGAATGGGTTATATATCAATTTTGAGGCGTAAAGGTATGTAAAAGGATTATTTTTTAATAGGAGGGAGCTGTAAATCCTCCGGCGCTGTTTCCCTTTTTTGAAAAATTCTTTTGAAATAGTCCGATGCAAAAGCATGTCGCAGCCTCTCTTTTCAAACGGAATGACCGTTGATTGAAAATTTTCTTACATCAGAATTACCTTTTCAGCCTGGGTCTTTTCATTGGAAAACTTCGTTCCCGTTTATTTCTTCTGTGAAAAATTACACATTCACATTCATTCTTACACTTTTCTGTATTGAGCAATTTCGTTGAAAAATTTTTGGGCATTGAACGTATCATTAGCTTAAAAAAAGGAAGATGGAAGAATTATATACATCCAATCATTCAATTGAATCCGGCACGAAGCAAAAGTGGTATCTGAAGCTGTCGGAAAATGCCATTCATATCATTACCGTATTTCTTTTTTACATCATGCTTTTTATCACGCTCGGGCTTGTATCAAGAAGCTATAATGCATTAGATCAGAAAGATCTGACACCGCCGGCGAGCACTGCTATTCAACAAGGACATAAATAAATACACAAGACAATGAAAACAAAAGAGGCAAAACAAATGGGATTTGCCATGATAACAAGTATGATTATCCTGGCTGTACTTTTAATCATTCACCTTATCAAAGGTCTTTAAGCGTTTCAATCTCAGTAACATTCAAAATTTTTTATCGATCCTGATGAAACAAAAGGTCGTTTGACCTTTGTCATTCACTTTTTCTCCTTTAATTATTAAAATCATTGAATTACCCGCGAATTATGATTCACAATCCTTTGTGTTTTTGCAAATTTCATGTACGTTTGCGGGCTCAAAAAAAAGAACCTATTAATTAAATCAAAAATACATGCAAAGTAAAGGTGCAATTAAGTTTTTTGCGATAGCTATGGCGTTAGTTTGCCTCTATCAGCTTTCGTTTACGTTCATCACCAAACACTGGGAAAACAAAGCGAGAGATTATGCAAATGGAAATCCTGTTAAAGAGAAAGCTTATCTCGATTCTATTTCTACAGTTCCTGTCTATAACATCCTTGTAAAGAACTACACGTATCGTGAGTGCAAGGAGAATGAGATCAATCTTGGTCTTGACTTGAAAGGCGGAATGAACGTGACGATGGAAGTTTCTCTCGTGGATCTTATCCGCGCAATGGCTAACTACAGCACTGATCCTACTTTTAACAAAGCTATTGTAAATGCGCAGGCAGCAATGGCTAACAGCACAAAAGGCTTTGTGACTTTGTTCGGTGAGGAATTTAAAAAGCTTGATCCGAATGCAAAGCTCGCTGCTATTTTCGCGACAAAAGAATTGCAGGATAAAATCAACTTCAGCTCTACCAACGACCAGGTAATGACGGTTATCCAGGCTGAAGCGAAAGCGGCTTACGACCGTACTTACCAGATTTTAAAAACACGTATTGATAAATTCGGAGTTGCCCAGCCAAACGTTCAGAAGATCGGTGGTGAAAGAATTCTTGTCGAGCTTCCGGGTATTAAAGAGCCGGACCGCGTTCGTAAGCTTTTGCAGGGAACAGCGAAGCTTGAATTCTGGGAGACGTATGATAACAAAGATATGTACCCGATGCTTGAAGAAGCTAACAAGGTTCTTAAGCTCACAGGTATGGCTGACAGCATGAATGGTGCGGTATTGAATCCTGATACATTGAATACGAAGGATGCTTCCCTGAAGCAAGCGGGTGATTCATCCAATGCTTCTGCTGATACTTCGAAGAAAAATTCTTTGATGCAGCAAATTGCAAAGAACGAGAAGGACACAACTGATAAGAAGGATACTGCTAAGAATGCTCCGAAAACACAGGAGCAGTTTGCAAAAGAGAATCCATTGTTTGCTGTTTTATATCCTGCTCTTCAGCAGAATGAGCAGAATCAGCAGGAGCTTCGCAAAGGTCCGGTTATCGGCTCTGCTTTGGTGAAAGATACAGGAAAGGTGAATCGTATTTTCCAGATGGAACAGGTTCGCTCAAAGTTTCCAAAAGAGTTTAAGCCATTATGGTCAGTAAAACCAATCGACAAAGAAGGAAAAGTTGTTCAGCTCGTAGCGATTAAAATGCCTGCGCGTGACCGTGTTGCTCCATTGGATGGTTCCGCTGTTACTGATGCCCGCAAAATGAAAGGTCAGTTTACTGACAACTGGGAAATTTCAATGAGCATGAACGCAGAAGGCGCACGTATCTGGAAACGTCTGACTCATGACAATGTTGGTCATTCAATTGCAGTTGTGCTTGATGATTATGTTTATTCTTATCCGAATGTAATCCAGGAAATCGCCGGAGGAAATTCTTCTATCACCGGAAACTTTAGTCTTGAAGAGGCTGATGACTTATCAAACATTCTTAAAGTAGGTAAGCTTCCTGCTCCTGCAAGAATTGTTGAAGATACTGTTGTTGGTCCCACGCTCGGACAGGAAGCCATCAACTCAGGCTTTCTTTCTTTTGTGATCGCTTTGATACTCGTTCTTCTGTTCATGATTTCATATTACGGTAATGCAGGATGGGTTGCTGACGCGGCTCTTTTCGCAAACGTATTTTTTATCATGGGAGTTCTTGCTTCACTTGGAGCGGTGCTCACGCTTCCGGGTATTGCCGGTATCGTGCTGACGATTGGTATGTCGGTGGATGCGAACATCCTCATCTTTGAGCGTATCCGTGAAGAGCTTGCTTTGGGAAAAGGAGTGAGGCTCGCTGTTTCCGACGGTTTCAAGCATGCATACTCTTCTATCATTGACTCAAACGTAACTACATTATTACTTGGTATCATTCTTTACACATTCGGTACAGGACCGATACAGGGTTTTGCGACTACGCTGATCATCGGAATTCTTTCTTCTTTATTCTGCGCCATCTTTATTTCAAGAATGATATTCGAATGGATGCTGAGTAAAAACAAAGTGCTTACATTCTGGAATAAATATACCCAGGGTGCATTCAAAAATATTCACATCAACTTTGTTGAGAAGAGAAAGATCTATTACATGTTCTCGGGTATTATCATCATCGCGGGAATTGTTGCCTTCTCAATGAAAGGTTTGAACTTTGGAGTTGACTTCCAGGGAGGCAGAACTTATGTTGTGCGTTTTGATAAAACGATGTCAACTGTTCAGGTGATGGACGCGTTGAAAGGTCCGTTTACAAAATCTCCTGAAGTAAAAACATTCGGTGGAGGAAACCAGGTTAAGATCACCACGAGCTATTTAATTGATGATGCTTCAAATGATGCGGAGCAAAAAGTTGCCGGTAAGCTTGATGAAGGTTTAAAAACTCTCGGAGCCACATACAATGTTCTGAGCTCGCAAAAGGTTGGGCCGACCATTGCAGATGATATCAAATCATCAGCTGTATGGGCGATCTTAATTTCCTGCGGAATGATGTTCCTTTACATTTTTATCCGGTTCAGAAAATGGCAGTATGGATTGGGAGCTGTAATCGCCTTGTTCCATGACGTATTGATTGTACTTTCATTCTATACCATCTTCAATGGAATTCTGCCTTTCTCTCTCGAGATTGACCAGGCCTTCATTGCCGCGATCTTAACGGTAATGGGTTATTCAATGACCGATACAGTCGTTGTGTTTGACCGTATCCGTGAGTTTGTCGGGGTGCATCATCACGCAAAAGATCAGCGAAAGGTGATCAACGATGCATTGAATGCTACATTGAGCAGAACCATCAATACTTCGCTTACGATCTTCTTCGTACTCCTTGCAATTTTTATTTTCGGTGGAGAAGTTATTCGCGGATTTACATTTGCTCTCTTAATCGGGATTGTAATCGGAACATATTCTTCGATCTGCATTGCAACACCGGTTGTTGTTGACTTCTCGAAAAAAGAAAAAGAATAATTTCATCATAACACAGAAGAAAGCTCATCGGAAACGGTGGGCTTTTTTTATTTACACAATAACTTCATTTTTCTTCCTCATTTAAACTCTACTTTTACAAAGCAAATTGTAATATTCAATTAATGAATCATCTTCTAATCTTCAATATCGGCGGATCAGAATTCATACTGATTGCTTTTGTAGTGCTTCTTTTCTTCGGAGCGAAAGGTGTTCCTGATATTGCCAAAAGCATTGGAAGAGCCACACGCGAATTCAAAGATGCGATGAATGGAATTGAACGCGAGATTCGTGATGCATCGGCTCCCGAAGCTCCGAAACCGAATCCTCCCGTTGCGAAGCAGGAAGAGCCGAAGAAACCTGAAGAAAATATTGAAAGTGAGAAAGTATGAAAGTGAGAAATGTATAAATTGTCTCAATCAACTTAATTAACTCAATTAACTTCTTACTTTTCCTGTTTCCTCACCTTCGCACTTTCACAAAGTCACACTTTCACGCCTTGCCCATCCGTTTTTTAAACGTACCTTTGCCCCTCATTCTAAAAATATTACATGCGTTCATTTATCGAATTGGGGGTTGGCGAAAAAGCGTTGAAGGCGATTACAGAACTTGGTTTCGAGCAGCCCACACCCATTCAGGAACAAGCGATTCCCGTATTAATTTCTGACGAAAGAGACTTTGTTGGCCTGGCACAAACCGGGACCGGTAAAACAGCCGCTTTCGGACTACCTCTGGTAGAATTAGTTGATTTTCTAAGGCCTACCACGCAAGCTTTAGTGCTTGCGCCAACGCGCGAGCTATGCGTTCAGATTTCTAAGGATATGCTCACATATAGCAAATACCATCCTACTGCTAATATCGTGGCAGTTTATGGAGGAGCAAGCATTGACACACAGATCCGGCAGATAAAAAAAGGAGCACAGATCATCGTTGCTACTCCCGGCCGTTTGATTGATTTGATCGGCAGAAGAACAATCCGTTTAGAGACCATTCGATACGTTGTACTGGATGAAGCTGATGAAATGCTTAACATGGGTTTCCAGGAAGATATTGATGAGATTCTTAGCCATACTCCGAAGGAAAAGAAAGTCTGGCTTTTTTCGGCAACGATGCCTGCCGAAGTTCGCAGCATTGCGGCCAACTATATGACGAACCCATTTGAGCTTACTGTTGGACGTAAGAACGAAAGCGCGGAAAATATAGAGCACCACTATTACGTTGTCCATGAACGTGACCGCTATGCAGCATTGAAAAGAATATTGGATGCCGAACCGGAAATTTTCGGAATCATTTTCTGCAGAACAAAAATTGATACGCAACGTGTTGCTGAAAACCTGATGAAGGACGGATACAATGCTGATGCATTGCATGGCGACCTGAGCCAGCAGCAGCGTGATAAAGTTATGGCGCGTTACCGTAACCGTTCTTTGCAAATGCTTGTGGCGACTGACGTTGCTGCACGGGGAATCGATGTGAATGATGTAACACATGTTATTCACTACAATCTTCCTGATGAATCGGAAAATTATACTCACCGCAGCGGAAGAACTGCACGTGCGGGTAAATCGGGAGTTTCAATAGCGCTTGTTAACACAAGAGAGCTTGATAAGATTCGCCAGATTGAGAGAAAGATCAACCGCAAGTTTCATCTTTCTAAAATTCCTTCTGCTGTTGATGTTTGCGAGCAGCAATTGATGAAGCTGATGAAAAAAATTCACGATGTTGAAGTGAATGAAAAAGGGATCGCAAAATATCTCCCTTCTATATATAGCGAGCTCGAAGATTTAGGAAAAGAAGATTTGATCAAGAGAATGGTTAGTATTGAATTTAACCGCTTCCTTGATTACTATCGTAACGCTCCTGATCTGAATGTTGATTTCGCTCACAAAGGAAGAAGAGACGGAGGGGGTTCGGGAGGAGGAGAAAGTTATCGTTCTTCAGCACCTACAATGTTCATCAACCTTGGTTCGTTAGATGGATTTGATCGCGAAACAATGCTTGAGTATGTGATGGAGATGACCGGCAACAGGAAGGCAGACATTGGCCGCGTAGATGTAAAGGGTGTTTATTCATTCATCGAAATCGGACCGGACAAGCTTCCTAAAGCAATGGAATCTTTTCAAGGAGAAGTATTCAAAGGAAGAAAAGTAAGAGTGGAAATTTCCGGTGATGGTGACAGAGGCGGATCAGGCGGAAAAAAATCAAGAGATAAAAAAGGATGGGGAGAAAAACCATCTTATAAAAAGGGCGGTTACTCAGGCCGCGATAAAGGCCGTTCCGATGGTGAAAAAAGTTTTTCCGGCGGTGACAAAAAGAGAAAGAGGTCGGGCAAGCCTGCCGGCCGTTGGTAACTTATTGAAACAAAAAATTAAAAATGAAGTATGCTGATGAATGTAAACCGGCACTTCAAAAAATAATAAATGAACCAGGTTAAATTTAACAGTAATCAGTCTGCATTTTATGGAGACTTGAAAAACAGGGTAAACGCTTATTTCGCGAAAAGAAAAATTGATCAGCACGGTGATGCCCGTTTGCATTTCAAAGCAGGACTTCTGCTTTCTGTTTTTGTGGCAGCATATATTATGCTTGTGTTCTTTACTCCCGGTGCGATAATCAGTATTCCATTATGTATTGTGCTTGGCCTTGCGACTGCAGGAATCGGCTTCAACATCATGCATGACGGCAGTCACGGAAGCTTCTCAAATAACAGGGCGGTGAACCGCTTTGCCGCTCTCACATTAAATCTTCTCGGTGGAAGCGCGTTCTTCTGGAACATCAAGCATGTAATGGTTCATCATACCTATACTAACATTGATGGTCATGACGATGATATCGACAACGAACCGTTCCTTCGCATGTGCAATACACAGCGCAAACGAAAAATGCATAGGTATCAGCACATCTATTGGTTCCTCGTTTATGGCCTTATGTATATCTCATGGGTTTTTCTTTTAGACTTTCAGAAATATTTTTCAAGAAAGATAGGCGCGAAAGAAAGCATTAAGATTGATCTCAAGACACACATCGGTTTCTGGCTTACAAAAGTTCTCTACATCTTCACCTTTATTGTTCTTCCGCTGATGTTTATCAGCCTGTTGAATTTAATAATCGGGTATCTTATTTTCTCGTTTACGACCGGTATTATTATCAGTGTCGTTTTCCAGCTTGCTCATGCAGTAGAGCATGTTGAATTCACAGAGATGATGGAAGAAACTGAAAAGAAGGAACCACACGTTCTTGAAAACGATTGGGCAGTTCACCAGATGGTAACGACAGCAAACTTTGCAACAAAAAGTAAATTTGTAACCTTCTTTGCCGGCGGATTAAATCACCAGATCGAGCATCATCTCTTTCCAAAAATTTCTCACGTTTATTATCCTGAGCTGAGCCGTATAGTACGTGCAGCATGCGCTGAATATGGCATCCGTTATCTTGAACAGCCTACTGTTGTTCATGCGATTGCCTCTCACGTTCGTTTCCTAAAAAAAATGGGACGGTAATTTTAGCACCGCCCCAAATTGTTTTCTCCTCCGGAAACTTTTAATAAGACGTTTTCAATTCCACTCTGCGATTCACTGCCCGTCCCGCTGAAGTTTTATTATCTGCGATAGGTTTTGATTCCCCGTATCCTATTGCTGTTAATCTTGATTCCATTATTCCTTTCGACATAAGGTATAGCTTGACTGATTCGGTTCTCTTTTGTGAGAGCTCCATGTTGAATGCATCATCACCAACATTATCAGTATGTCCTTCAATAGTAAGATTCGCGCCTTCATATTTTTTCAGGATATCAACCAGCGCATCAAGCTGGGGTAATGATTCCTTTTTCAATTTGTCGCTGCCGAATTCAAAAAAGATTTTGCTGGCGATCTCAGTGATTTTTCTCACCTCCGCTCTTGTCATTTCAGGACAACCTTTATTTACGATCGTACCTTTTAAGGTCGGACATCTGTCTTCATTATCAGGAACACCATCACCGTCTGTATCAGGACAACCTCTTAAAGCAAGGATTCCTGCGAGGTCAGGACAGGCATCTTCTTCGTTTACCAAGCCATCTTTATCATTGTCCAGCGGACAGCCGGCCGCATCAACTTTGTAACCGGCCTTTGTGTCCGGGCATTTATCGTCTATATCTGCAACGCCATCGTTGTCAGCATCGGGACATCCTCTCAGTTCAGCAGTTCCGGCAACATCAGGACACCTGTCATCCTTATCAGCAACTCCATCACCGTCTTTATCAGGACATCCATTCAGAGCTGCCGTTCCTGCAACATCAGGACAATTATCATCCTTATCAGCGATACCATCGTTGTCTCTGTCAGGGCAACCCTGCAATGCGACTACACCGGCAACGTCAGGGCATGCATCCTGGTAATCTGCAACACCGTCATTATCTTTATCAAGAGGACAACCTTTCTCGTCCACTTTTATTCCAATCGGAGTTCCGGGACATTTATCTCTTCTGTCAGCAACTCCGTCACTGTCTGAATCTTTTTTCTTTCCAAAGTTAAATGTGAGGCCCACCGAATGCATGAGGAACATATCATTGGTGTTTGCTTCAATGCCGTCTCTTTTATCGCTTGTTGAATAGAGGAAAGTTTCCTGGATATTCAGCATCAATGATTCGGTCATCCTAATATTTACTCCTGCGCCAAATGAGGGAACTGCGTAATCAAAAAACTTTTTATCGCTTGTCAGATTATTAGCAAACATCATCGCGCCTCCTCCTATTAATAAGTATGGGCGTACCGGCACGTCAGGATCTAAAATGTGGAATCTCACATTAAGCGTTCCCGTTGTAAGCTGGTACCTGATATGCCCTTTATCGCTTGTGAAGCCAACTTCTCCTTTCGTCAGCAAAAGTGAAAGATCAACCCGGCTGCCTAGGTAACGGGAAAAGGAAATTCCCCCAAAACCATAAAAGGCAGTATTTGTTTTGTAGAAGCCATCTCCCAAATCACCATGGTATTGGGAAGCTCCGCCATGAAAGCCTATGTTCCATTTTTTATCCGCTGTTTGCGCGTTTACAAGAATTGTAAATAATAATGAGAAGGTAATTAGTAATAGCTTTTTCATTGGGTGTTTTTAAGATTTCAATGGTAAAAAAGCATGCCTCCCAAATGGGGAATTCTGTAGGATAGTTATTCAAAAATGATTTATTTTAAATAATGTCAAGAATAATAGGGGGTGTTAGTAAAAAATTATATCTTTTTATTGACAGGCCCCCTATTTATTTAGTAGGTTTGTCGAAAATTTATGAAAAATCAATCCATTTTATAAAAATCAACAATCCTTAACCTGAAATCCTGATTATTTATGTCAAACATTCGTTTCCGGGCACTTGAGCATACTGTGAACCGCCAGCCGGTAAAGGTGACTCCGCCATCAAATAAGATATCCGATTATTTCGGGGTCAATGTTTTTAATAATGACGCTATGCATAAGTATCTTCCAAGAGAAGCATACAATGCGGTAATGGCAGCTATAGAGCTTGGAGAGCGCATCGATCGCAAGATCGCTGACCAGGTTGCGCTGGGCATGAAAGAATGGGCTACGTCAAGAGGAGCATCTCACTATACACATTGGTTTCAGCCGCTCACAGGAACCACTGCTGAGAAGCACGATTCATTTTTTGAAGTGTCATTCGCGGGAAAGGCGTTTGAGCATTTTTCAGGAACTGCACTTGCTCAGCAGGAGCCGGATGCCTCGAGCTTTCCAAGCGGAGGTATCAGGAATACTTTTGAGGCGCGGGGATATACTGCGTGGGATCCAAGCTCACCTGCTTTCATTATGGAAAGTGCGAACGGAAAAACACTTTGCATTCCTACCATCTTCGTTTCTTATACAGGAGAAACTCTTGATTACAAAGCGCCACTTTTAAAAGCGCTTCATGTTCTTGATAAAGCAGCCGTTGAAGTTTGTCAGTACTTTGATAAAAATGTAACAAAGGTTTTTGCAACGCTTGGCGTTGAGCAGGAATATTTTCTGGTCGATACAGCATTGTTTAATTCCCGTCCTGATCTTGCAACTACCGGCAGGACTGTATTTGGACACTCGCCTGCAAAAGGACAGCAGCTGGAAGATCATTATTTCGGTTCAATTCCTGAACGCGTATATGCATTCATGCATGATTTCGAAATCGAAGCGTTCAAGCTTGGCATCCCGTTAAAGACGCGCCACAATGAAGTTGCTCCATCGCAGTTTGAATGTGCTCCCGTATTCGAGGAAATAAATCTTGCTGTTGATCACAATGCTTTGCTGATGGACCTGATGGACAAAGTTTCACGCAGGCATAACTTCAAAGTGCTGCTTCATGAAAAACCATATGCGGGAATCAACGGTAGCGGAAAGCACAATAACTGGAGCATGGGAACGAATACGGGAAAAAATCTCTTATCACCGGGATCAACTCCTAAATCGAATCTCCAGTTTCTTACTTTTTTCATCAACACAATTAAAGCGGTTTATGAGCACGCTGACTTGCTGCGTGCGAGCATTGCTTCTGCCGGCAATGACCATCGTCTTGGCGCGAATGAAGCTCCTCCTGCAATCATGAGCATCTTCCTCGGAGGGCAATTAAGCGATGTGCTTGATGAAATTGAAAAGAGTGTGAAAGATAAAAAGATGAGCGCCGAAGAAAAAACTGCTCTCAAGCTTAACATTGGTAAGATTCCTGAAATCCTTCTCGACAACACTGATCGAAACCGCACTTCGCCATTCGCATTTACTGGAAATAAATTTGAGTTCCGTGCTGTAGGCTCTTCGGCGAATTCATCCAATCCTATGATGGTGCTGAATGTAATTGTGGCGAATCAGCTTACTGAATTCAAAAAAGAAACTGACGCATTGATGGATAAAGGAGTTAAAAAAGATGAAGCGATTTTGAAAGTATTGCGTCAGTATATTGTCGATTCAAAAAATATCCGCTTCGAAGGAAATGGCTATGGAGATGAATGGGTGAAGGAGGCGAAGAAAAGAGGTCTCAGCAACATTACCACAACTCCCCCGGCTTTGGATGCTTTTGTTTCCAAGAAGTCGATAAAATTATTTGAGGACAATGGAATTTTCTCTCACAGGGAAATTGAAGCGCGTCATGAAATCATGCTCGAAACATATCTCAAGAAAGTACAGATTGAAGCCCGTGTAATCGGTGATCTCGCAATCAATCACATTGTTCCTCCCGCTTTGATGTATCAGACAAGGCTTGCCACCAATGCCGAGGCATTGAAAGCGGTTGGTGTAAAGGCTGATGGATATGCATCCCAGATGGAAATGATCACGGAAATTTCCGGGCATGTTACTGCGATTGTAACCCAGGTAAACGACATGATAGAGTCGAGGAAGAAAGCGAACAAGATCGAGAATATCAGGGAGAAAGCGGTCGCTTATTGTGACAAGGTGCGTCCTTATTTTGACACAATCCGGGTGCATATTGACAAGCTTGAGATGATCGTGGATGACGAGCTTTGGCCAATGGCGAAGTACCGTGAGCTGGTAAATATCCGTTGATAAATTTCTTTGCAGCGGTAAACACTTGATTACCTTTATCTCCCCTGATTTTTTATCATTTCTATGGTAAATATCAGGGGTTTAATTTATTTTTTTAAATTCGCCCTTCCTTTGATTTATATGAAATTATTTTTTTCTTTGCCTGATAAAGAATTTTCTTAAAACGGAACTTAATATCCAAATTAAATTGATTATGAAAATTTGCAAATCCGTAGTATTTCTCATCATTTACCTTGCTACAGCTGTAACAGTGTACGCTCAGAAAGGTCCGACCTCCGCAGCAGATGCAGCATTCAGCAAAGGAGATTATTACGATGCAGTTCCTCTTTACAAAAAGGCGTTCAGCAAAGAGAGTAACAAAGCAAAAAAAGCTGAGATACTTTTTAAGACAGCTGAGTCGTACCGCATGGCGAATGATTTCAAAAACCAGGAGTCCTGGTATGAGAAATCGATCAAAGGCGGATACAAAGAGCCGATCGCCATTCTTCGCTACGCTGACGCGTTAAAGTTCAACGGAAAATATGATGAGGCAATCGTTCAGTACAACGCCTATAAAAAAGAAGTTCCCGGTGATTCGCGCGGAGAAGACGGTGTGAAATCAGCGGAACAGGCTCAGAAGTGGAAAGAGAAGCCAACACGTTACAGGGTTGATAATCTTGCTCCTCTTAATTCTAAATACAACGATTTTGAAATTGCATATTCCAATAAAGATCATCGCGCAGTAATTTTTACTTCTGCCCGCGAAGAATCTATGGGTAAAAATCCTGACGGTGGTACCGGGGAAAAATTCCAGGATCTTTATGAAGCTACTGTTGATAAAAAAGGAAAGTGGAGCAGCCCTAAGCCTTTGCTTGAACCGATCAACTCAACAGGAAACGACGGAGCGGCTACGCTCGACAAAAAAGGCAATGGAATGTTTTTCACACGTTGCGATTTTGAAAAAGGGAAAGTTGGATTTTGTGAAATCTATTATGCGAAAAGAAAAGGACAGACATGGGATGTGCCGCAACTGATTCCTCTTTCTGCTGACAGCTCTACAGTCGGCCAGCCAAACTTATCTCCTGATGAGCAAACATTATATTTTGTCTCTGATATGCCCGGAGGACAAGGAGGAAAGGATATCTGGATGAGCAACTACGATAAGAAATCTAAATCGTGGGGCGCGCCAACAAATCTTGGTAATAAGATAAACACTCCTGAAGATGACATGTTCCCTTATATGTCAGCTGATAACACTCTCTACTTCGCTTCTAAAGGCCATATAGGAATGGGAGGCTTTGATATTTTTAAAAGCAAAAAAACAGGTGATACTTTCGATGAGCCTGTGAATATGAAATATCCTATTAACACTCCTGCTGATGATTTTGCATTCGTGATTGATGACAGCAACGATAAAGGATTTCTAAGCTCAAACCGTGATGACGGAAAAGGCGGAGATGATATCTATTCATGGACATTGCCACCATTGGTGTTTACAGTTTCAGGAAAAGTTTTTGATGCTGACACAAAAGCAAATATTGAAGGTGTAAATATTGAGCTGTTTGGAAGTGACGGAAGCTCTGTTCCTTATAAGACTGACAAAACAGGTGTATATAAATTTGATCTCAAGCCTGAAACCAGCTACAGGGTTTCAGCTACAATGAAAGATTATCTGAACAAGTATCTTGAAGTTTCCACTGTTGGTATCGAGGTTTCAAAAGACTTCGTTGGTGATTTCAACTTCGCGATGAAATCAACACGTAAGCCGATCGAGCTTCCGAACATTTTGTATGATCTTGGGAAATGGGATCTTCGTCCTGAATCAAAAGTTGCATTGGATGGTCTTGTAACAACCATGAATGAGAATCCGACGATTGTCGTTGAGCTTGGATCACATACCGATTCACGCCCGATACCAATGACGAATGATACACTTTCTCAAAGACGTGCGCAGTCAGTTGTAAACTACTTAATTGAAAAAGGAATTGAGCCTGAGCGTTTGTACGCAAAAGGATATGGCGAGAAAGAGCCGCGTACTTTGAACAATGACATGGGATCTTTCAAGGCAGGTGATATACTCACTGATGCATTCATCAATAATCTAAAAGACAAAGCGAAAAAAGAAGAGGCTCATCAATTGAATCGTAGAACAGAGTTCAAGGTGCTTCGTAACAATTATGTAAAAGGGGAAAAGGCGACTGAAAATGTTCCTGCCGGAGGCGGTGTTGACTCAACACAAAAGAAATTGGTTCCGCTAGAAGATCCAAACACTCCTACAAAGGTTGAGATAGAAGATAAGCCGAAAGAGGATTCTGTTGCGGCCGCTGCTCCGAAAGAGGCAGGAAAAATTTACACAGCTGAAAAGAAAGATACTTACATGTCAGTAGCGAAGAAATTCGGAATGACGATGAAAGATCTTAAAACGTTGAATGGCCTGAAGGCTGAACAGATCCACGAAGGAATGGAGCTGAAGGTTGATCCAAAAGGTGATTACACGGAGTTCGATTCTAAATTCTACACGCTTGAAAAAGGAGATGAGAGCTATTCAAAGATTGCAAAGAAGCTGAACATGAAAGCCGGCGATCTTAAAAAGCTTAACAAGGATGTTGATGAAGATACATTCCATCCGGGAAAAAGAATTAGAATAGCTAAGTAGCGATGTTACAATATTTGAAAGCGTTCTGTCAGTTCATGGCAGAGCGCTTTTCATTTTTATGATAGTGATGAATCAGAAGACAAAATACGAATCACGCGGTGCAAGCGCTTCGAAAGAAGATGTGCACAAGGCGATTGCAGGGCTTGACAAAGGACTTTTCCCGAAATCATTCTGCAAGATTGTTCCTGATTATCTCTCAAACGATCCCGGGTATTGTGTTGTGATGCATGCTGACGGAGCAGGAACAAAATCTTCGCTTGCTTACGCATACTGGAAGGAAACAGGCGATTCATCCGTATGGAAAGGAATTGCGCAGGATGCTATCGTGATGAATACGGATGATCTTCTTTGCGTTGGAGCAACGGAAAATATTTTGCTTTCATCTACCATCGGGAGAAATAAAAATCTTATCCCGGGAGAAGTGATTGCTTCGATCATAAACGGAACGGAAGAAGTTCTTGCAATGCTTCGCAAGCATGGTATCAGCATTCATTCAACAGGAGGAGAAACTGCCGATGTCGGTGACCTGGTGAGAACAATCATTGTTGATTCAACGGTAGTCTGCAGAATGAAAAGAAGCGATGTGATTGACAATGCAAATATAAAAGCCGGAGATGTGATTGTAGGATTCGCCTCATCAGGACAATCATCATATGAGGATGAATATAACAGCGGCATGGCGAGCAACGGTCTTACTTCAGCAAGACATGATATCTTCAGTAAAGATGTTGCAAAAAAATATCCGGAAACATTTGATCAGCTGATAAGTGAGCATGCATACACAGGATCAAAAATGCTAAATTCGAAATTCGAATTTCGAAATTCGAATTTCGAAATTGCTAAATTGATTTTGTCCCCAACAAGAACATACGCGCCGGTCATAAAAAAGATATTCGAAAAGCACCGGGATAAAATTCACGGTATGATTCATTGCAGCGGTGGCGGACAAACCAAGGTAATGCACTTTGTTGATCGGCTTCATGTTATTAAAGACAACCTGTTTCCATTGCCACCGGTGTTTCGGCTAATCAGTGAAGAAAGTAAGACACCATGGCAGGAAATGTATAAAGTGTTTAACATGGGCCATCGTATGGAGATATATTGTGACAAAGCTGATGCTGGCTCTATGATTGATGTTGCAAAATCGTTCAACATAGAAGCGAAGATTATCGGAAGGGTAGAAGCGGGAGAGAAGAGGCTGACGATAAAATCTGAATTCGGGGAGTTTGTATATTGAATCATTGACGATTTCTCATTGACGATTGGGAATTTTGAATATTAATTCTAACCTTTTTTAATCTTTTATTATTATGAAACAATCTGAAATTTTAAAACAGAGAACAAAAAAGTTCGCGCTTGAGATGATTAAGTTCTATAGGCTTCTTCCTAAAGTTGAAGAAGCTAGAATTATTGGTAAGCAGTTTCTTCGTTCTTCAACATCGATAGCTGCGAATTACCGTGCAGTCTGTCGCGCAAGATCAAAAGCGGAGTTTATTGCTAAAATTGGAATCGTAGTGGAAGAAGCTGATGAGACAGTATTCTGGATAGAAATTGTTAAAGAAGCAGTAATTTTGGATAATGAAATAAGTAATTCACTATTAAAGGAGGCCAATGAAATTTTGGCGATAATGGCAGCCTCCCAATTAACAGCCAAAACAAATAGATAATAAAAATCAATCGTCAATGACAAAATCGTCAATGAGAAAATAAAATGCAATGTTATTAGAAAAATTAGAAGCGATTAAAAAGAGATTCCAGGAAGTGGAATTGGAGCTGAGCAATGCTGACGCGATGAGCGACATGAAGCGTTTTGCCCAGCTAAATCGCGAATATAAGGAGCTTCAAAAGGTTGTAGAGATTTATCATGTATATAAAAATGTTCAAAGTAATCTTGAACATTCTAAAACTGTTGTTGCCAACGAGAAGGACGAAGAATTTCGTGAGATGGCAAAAATTGAAATGGATGAATTAAATCTTGAAAGCGAAAAGCTCGAAGAAGAAATTCGTGTTATGCTTATCCCGGCTGATCCTGAAGATGGAAAAGATGCAATCATGGAAATACGCGCAGGGACAGGCGGTGATGAAGCTAGTATTTTTGCCGGAGATTTATATCGCATGTACACACGCTTCTGCGAACGTAAAGGATGGAAGATCGAGCTTGTGGATTACACACAGGGAACTGCAGGAGGATTCAAGGAGGTAATCATCAATGTTCATGGCGAAGGCGCTTATGGAATTTTAAAATATGAAAGCGGAGTGCATCGTGTGCAGCGTGTTCCTCAAACGGAAACGCAGGGCCGTGTTCATACTTCCGCTGCATCTGTGGTCGTGTTGCCTGAAGTTGATGAGTTTGATGTTGACATCAAGCCAAATGAAATTCGTAAAGATTTATTCTGCTCACAAGGTCCGGGAGGACAGTCGGTAAATACCACTTACTCTGCGGTGCGGCTCACTCATTTGCCAACCGGAATTGTAGCGCAATGCCAGGATGAAAAATCCCAGATTAAGAATTACTCAAAAGCCCTTTCTGTTTTGCGCGCACGTATTTACGAAGTAGAGCTTAACAAGAGAATGGAAGAACGCTCAAAGAAACGTAAGACCATGGTTTCAACAGGCGATCGTTCCGCGAAAATCCGTACATACAATTATCCTCAAAGCCGTATCACCGACCATCGCATCGGAATGACAACTCACAATCTCCCGACTTTTGTTGATGGCGATATTGAAGAAATGATCGAAGCTCTGCAGCTAGCAGAGAACGCTGAGCGCTTAAAAGAAGGTGTTGCTTAATTATTGGCCATCTCAACAATAATTATTTTACCACAGAGGCACGGAGGACACGGAGATACACGGAGGAATACCTCTGTGCAACTCCGTGTCCTCCGTGCCTCCGTGGTTCTTTTCTAAATCAGGTTGAGAGATAACTATTTAATACATTTCAATCTCGTAAGGCAAACGCGCCTGTATTCCCTGCATGTTCAGCAGCGATTGAATCCGCCCGTAATATTTATATGAATCACCAAGCTCTTTCTTTATAGCGGAAGAGCTTGTTTCTGTTGACAGGTCTTCCATCAGCTGCTCAAAAAATTCTTTTTGCTCAGGCAATGCAATGGTTCTGTATGTATCGAGATGAGCCATTCGTGCTGCGATCTCAACAGCGGTATTAACTCCGCCTAAAACGTCAACAAGTCCTAAGCGTTTTGCATCTGTTCCGCTCCACACTCTTCCTTGTCCGATGTTATCAACTTCTTCCTTTGTCATTTTTCTTCCTTCGGATACGTGTGAGATAAATGTGTCATAAATTCTCTCAACCTGTTCCTGGATAATTTCTTTCTCAGCCGGGTTCAACGGTCTTGTTATGCTTCCTAAGTCAGCGTACTTACCTGTCTTCACGGTGTCGAAAGTAATTCCAAGCTTGTTATTAAACAACTTTTGCGCGTTAAACAGCAAGCCGAAAACACCGATAGAACCTGTAATTGTATTTGGCTCTGCGACAATTGTATCAGCAGCGCATGAAATATAATAACCTCCCGAAGCGGCAACATCGCCCATGGAAACAACTACCGGTTTAGTTTTTTTTGCAAGCAGCATTTCACGCCAGATAATATCTGAAGCAAGAGCGCTTCCTCCCGGTGAGTTAACACGCAACACAATCGCTTTAATGGAAGAATCCGATCTTGCTTTCCTGATCGCTTCTGAAAGACGATCCGATCCGATTACATCATCAGTTCCTTTGCCGCTCCTGATTTCACCGACTGCATAAATGATGGCGATTTTTTTTGCCGCAAAAGGTTTTGAATTTCCTGTTGCCTTGTCATATTTTTTTAACGCGACTAAATTCAGCTTCTCCTTTTCTCCAAAACCGATTAATTTTTTCAGATCACTTTGCACTTCATCGTAATACGCAAGCTTGTCAACCATTTTTAAACGCAAGGCATCTTCGGGATTTCTTGCCTCCAGGTCATTGGCGATTTTCATCAGCTCACCACTCTCTATTTTCCTGCTCTCGGCAATATCATCAACATATTGTTTCCACACTGAATTCAGGAGCGTTGAAATCTGCACGCGGTTTTCAGGACTCATCTTATCATACATAAAGGGCTCAACAGCGCTTTTAAATTTACCGTGACGGATTATTTCGGGCTCCACCTCAAGCTTTTCCAAAGCTCCTTTGAAAAAAGTAAGCTCAGTACGTAATCCATGAAAATCAAGATCTCCCTGCGGATTGAGATAGATTTTGTCAGCGACAGATGCGAGGTAATAAGTTGCCTGCGAATAATATTCGCTGTAAGCGTAAATAAATTTTTTCGAACTTTTGAAATCAACCAAAGCGTTCCTGATTTCTTCAATAGTGGAAATCCCTGATTGCATTGTTGAAAGATCAAGATAGATTCCCTTTATCCTGTTGTCCTTCTTCGCCTTTTCAATATTTTTTAAAATATCATTCAGCCCGATTTCCTGTTCGGAAGAAAATGCAGGGAGCTTAAGTCCGTCGAATGGATTCTTCGAGCTTCTTTCTTTTATAGGATGATCAAGGTTTAGCTCAAGAATTGAATTGCTGCTGATGACCGTTACATCATTTTTGCTCATCGCAACAATTCCTGAAATGATGAAGATGAGAATGAAAAATAATATAACACAGGTGAGAAGCATACCAAGCATGGATGCGAACATGAACTTAAAGAACTGTTTCATTGAGTCAGTTTAAGAGTGAAAGATTAAAGAATTGATATGCAATATTAATCAATAGACATGAAAATACGTGAATAATTTTAGAACGTAAATCAACGTCGGATCATGTATATTTGGAACGAAAAATAATCGAATGAACAGAGTTGTCCTTCTTCTGGGCTCTAATATCGGCGAGCGTCTTCTTAATCTTGAAAAAGCTGAACGGGAAATTTCTGCTTTGCCAGGAAAGATTGTTCAACATTCTTCAGTTTACGAAACAGCTGCGTGGGGAAATACAAAACAGGAAAGTTTTCTGAATAGTGTTGTCGTAATTCAGTCATCTTTGTCTGCTGATGAAATGATGAGGAAAATTATTTCGATTGAAGAAGCAATGGGAAGAATACGTACAAAAAAATGGGAAGCAAGAGTGATCGATATTGATATCTTATTTTTCAATGATGAAATTATCTCAACAGAAAATCTTACTGTTCCTCATCCCGGAATTCATCTCAGGAAGTTTACACTGATTCCGCTTGCTGAACTGATGCCTTCTTACATTCATCCTGTTTTAAAAAAATCTGTCAGCGATTTGTTGTCTGATTTAAAAGATCCTTTAGAAGTTAAAATCTTTTCCACTCATCCTGCCTGATGGCTGCATTGCGATACGATTATATAGTAATTGAAGGAAATATAGGAACAGGTAAAACATCGCTTGCTTCAAAAATTTCTCATGACTTCAACACGCGCTTAATTCTTGAGCGCTTTGCGGATAATCCGTTTCTTCCGAAGTTTTATGAAAGCCGTGCGCGTTACGCTTTTCCTCTTGAGCTTTCTTTTCTTGCTGATCGCTACCAGCAATTAAACGATGAGCTTGCCAACCAGGAATTGTTTCGCCAGCAAACTGTTTCTGATTATTTGCTTTCGAAGTCACTCATCTTTGCTTCCATTACTTTAAAGGATGATGAATTCAATTTATACCAACGTTTGTTCCAGATCATTAATCCGCATTTGCCAAAGCCTGATTTGCTGGTTTATCTTCACAAGGATGTTCCGAAGCTGAAAGCCAATATTAAAAAGCGCGGAAGAGATTACGAGCAGAACATCGAAGACGATTACCTGAAGAGGCTCGAGGAAGGCTATTGGAACTTTTTTAAACAGCAGGCTGACTTCAAAATCCTTGTAATTGATACAAATTCTGTGGATTTTTTAAATAACCCGGAACATTATCAGTCCATCCTGAACATTATCAATGCTGAGTATCAGCCGGGCATTCACCGAGCTATTATCGGCTCCTGACAAGTAAAAGCGCGCTATCACCCCTAATTACTTGGTAAATTCTAAAAGAATATTATTTTTGTGAACTATTCAGGTAAAAAAGTAAAACAAAGCTTAACGTTAATACACATGAGGATTTCTACACTTCTCTTAGTGGGAATATTTTCTTTTGTCGTTTCGGTTTCATCGGCGCAGGTTGATTCTGTTCATATAAGAGTAAAGCCGAATGAAATGCCTAGAGCGAAAACTTTCAGGACATGGGATATCGGTGCTCATATCGGTGTAACATATCCGAATACTGATATCGCTGCAAGTGATTTGTTCGGAGACAATGTGGAAAGACAGCTCGCTTACGGATTAACGCTTACAAAATTCTTTTCTCACAACTTCGCTTTGCAAGGACAATTCATCACAGGAAAGATGAGCGGCCGTGATAAGGAAAAGCCTGAGCAGTTCAATTTTGTTTCAAAGATCAAGTACGATATTTCAATTAATGCAATGATACAGATCGGGAATATCGCTTTCCTCAAACGAACTCCTAATCTCGCTGTTTACGGTTATCTCGGAATCGGACAAATTTATGTTGATCCGAATAAATCAATGTATGTGCAGGATAACTTTATTACAGACACGGTAAATTATCACAACACGAGAGAAATTATTTTCCCTTTTGGAATAGGCGTGAAATACCGCATCAGCAAAGATTTTTCTGTGAACGCTGAATATAACTTACGCATCACAAATTCTGATAAGCTCGATGGATATTATCGTCTGTTATCTGAGAATGATGATTACTCTTATCTTAATATCGGCTTGACATATCATATCGGTAAGAAGGATGAAGTGCTTGAGTGGCACAATCCTGTTCACGAGATGTTAGCGGATATTGCAATGGTGAAAGACAAGGTTGATCTCATGACAAGAGATACCGACAAAGACGGTGTAGCTGATTACTTCGATAAAGAGCCCGATACTCCGGAAGGAATAAAAGTTTATGGTGATGGTACATCTGTCGACAGCGATGGTGACGGTGTTCCGGATTTCAAGGATGCTGAGCCTTATTCTCCAAAGGGAGTTAAAGTGGATGCTGCAGGAAAGGCGATTGATGTTGACGGTGACGGAGTTCCTGATGTCCAGGATATGGAGCCGAATACACCGAAAGGAACATTGGTTAACAAGCAGGGAATAACAATTCCTACTAACAAGCAAGGTGTAGAGGAAGGCGGTAATTCAGCGTTGAATGTTGGCGCAGGATGGCTCCCATCAGTATTCTTTGATCTTGACAAATCAATTATTCAGAAAAAGTATAACGAAACGCTTGCATCGGTTGCATTGATCATGAAGAACAATCCAAACCTGAAATTTGAGATCATGGGTAATTGCGATACGAGAGCAAATGTTGAATACAATATTAAATTAGGAAAGAGAAGAGCGGAAGCGGTGAAGAAACATCTCGTGAAGAAATACGGAATCGATCCTGATCGTTTAACAACAACTACAAAAGGAAAAGATGATCCGATTACAAATGAAGATCATGCAATGAACCGAAGAGTTGACTTTAAAGTTTCGCAATAAGACTTGCAAAACAACACGAATAAAAAAACCTCTGAGCAATCAGAGGTTTTTTGTTTTCTTCCAGTTCTTATAAAGCTCCTGCTGTGATGGCCCGTCTTTCGGAGCTTCGCGTAATGCCTCGCACTCTTTTAAAGTCGCATATAATTCAGAAGGAAGCTTCTGATACAATTCCGTTCCTTTGGTTTTCCATTCAATCATATCATCAGAAACATCCTTAATAATCTTCGCCGGGTTTCCGACAACAATTTTTCTTGATGGAATAACCATTCCTTCAGGAACAAACGTCAATGCACCGATAATGCATTCGTCTCCGATTTCAACATTATCCATAATCACGGAATTCATTCCTATCAAAACATTTTTTCCAATTGTGCTTCCATGAATGATGGCTCCGTGACCGATGTGAGCATTTTCTTTTAAAGTAACAGTCACTCCGGGGAACATGTGGATCACACAATTTTCCTGCACGTTGCAACCGTCCTCAATAATTATTTGACCCCAATCTCCTCTGAGCGCAGCGCCAGGCCCGATATAAACATCTTTGCAGATAATTACATTCCCCGTCACTGTCGCCTGCGGATGAACGAAAGAGCTTTCGTGAATTACCGGTTTGTATGAATTGAATTCGTAGATCATTAGTTGATTGAGTAAATTGAGTTGATTAAGTTAATTTAGTTATTGTGGTAAATTATTTTTCGGACTGCTATTTTTTATCATCCTTATTTTTTTGTGACTTCAGGAACAAAATATATCCATTTAGCAGCTTTAGGCATACGTCATATTTTTGTTTGTATTGTTTTAAAGTTTCGCTGTCGATATATCCGCAGTCTTTTGCACAAATGAGATGATCAAGTGTTTCTGACAACGATCCTCTTGATGTCCTACAAAATTGAATGTTTTCCTGGTAGTGAAAACGCCCTTGCCCTTCTGCAATATTCTGAGTAATTGATCTTGACGACCGGACAATTTGATCAATCAATTTATATTTTTCCGTTTCCGGAAATTTTTTTGTCAGTTTGAAGACATCATTCCTTAGTTTCCTGGATTCCTTCCAGACTTCCAAATCATAAAAATTTTTCATGTAGAAAAGTATAAAGCAAAATAAACCAAATTGACTTAATCAACTCAATTAACTTAATCAACCTAATCAACATTTTTCAATTACCACCGCATATCCTTGGCCGACTCCAATACACATTGTAACTAAAGCGTATTTTTTATTTTGCTCTTGTAATTCAATAGCTGCGGAATTTAGAATTCTCGCTCCACTCATTCCAAGCGGATGACCCAGAGCGATTGCACCTCCATTAGGATTAATTCTTTTGTCATCATCAGCAATTCCCCACGCTCGGATACAAGCCAGCGATTGCGCTGCAAATGCCTCATTGAGTTCAATGACATCAATATCACTCCATTTCAAACCTGCTTTTTTCAAAGCGCGATTACTCGCTTCAACAGGGCCGATTCCCATAATACGCGGTTCAACTCCAACAACTCCGCTGGAAACAATTCTTGCAAGAGGTTTCAAATTATATTTTTTTAAGCCGTCTTCGGATGCAAGAAGCATTGCTGCAGCTCCGTCATTCAATCCCGAGGCATTGCCTGCTGTAACTGTTCCTTCTTTTCTGAAAGAAGATTTCAGCTTTGATAATCCTTCTATCGTTGTTGATGGTTTTATGAATTCATCCTTATCAAAAACAATTGCATCTCCTTTTTTCTGTAGTATTTCTACAGCGACAATTTCTTTTTTGAATCTTCCTTTTTCCTGTGCCGCTTTTGCTTTCTGCTGGCTCTGGAAAGAAAATTTATCCTGGTCTTCTCTTGAAATTTTATCTCTGTCGGCAAGGTTCTCAGCTGTTTCGCCCATTGCATCAACACCGTATTGCTCTTTCATTTTGGGATTGACGAATCTCCAGCCAAAGCTTGAGTCAAACATTTGAGCGTCTCTTCCAAATGGAGTGGAAGCTTTTGAAATCACCCACGGTCCGCGCGTCATGTTTTCGACTCCACCGGCAATCATTAAATCAGCATCTCCAACCATTATTGCTCTCGCTGCTGATATTGCTGCAGATAATCCTGAAGCGCATAATCGATTTACCGTTTCTCCGGGAACTGAATAAGGGAGTCCGGCTAACAGCAAGCTCATTCGCGCTACGTTACGATTGTCTTCACCGGCCTGGTTTGCGCAACCTAAAATTACATCGCCAATCTCGTTTGGATCAACACCGGGATTTCGTTTGATCAGCTCTCTAAGAACAATCGCAGCCAAATCATCCGTTCGAACTGCTGAAAGTGTTCCACCGAGATTTCCGATCGGGGTGCGGATACCGTTTACTATGTATGCTGCTTTCATTTTTTTTTAGTTATTGAGTTAAATAAGTTGATTGAGTTGATTAAGACCAAATTTAATTCACCTAATCAACTCAATGAACTTAATCAACTTACATCCCATTCTTTGCTGGTTCTATAAACTGTTCCTTTAAAGAAAGCAACCTTTTCATTCTTCTGATTTACTAATTCAATAAGATATGTTCCTGTTCTGTTGGTAAGGCTGAGCTCTTTTGCTTCACAAGTCAGAACATCTCCAACTTTCACTGCAACGGGAAATGAAATAGAACATTCCAAAGCGACACTTAATTTTCCATAAGCATTCGATGCAAAAGCAAGCGCGCTGTCAGCAAATGAAAAGGCGATTCCTCCGTGAGCGATTCCAAATCCGTTCACCATTTCATCTCTTACTTTCATTTTCAGAATGCAATGTCCCTGCTCAATCAAAATTCTTTCAATACCCAGCCAGCGGCTGAACGCATCATCGTTGTACATCTTGTCAACGATTTTTTCAGCAAGCACATTGTCTTTCTTATGATCAGTCATTATTTTTTCAGTTTATCTTCTTCTTCGCGAAGTTCCGAGTATCGAGCCAAGCAAGCCACGCACCACTGTATTTGCAACCGATTTGACTAAAGGATTTTTTGTGACTGCAGAAAGAGTGTCAAGAAATCCTGGCTGCTCACTTTCAGCTTCCATTCCTTTAGGGCGATTGCTGTTTTCACTATTCGACTGAACAGCGCCGGCAATTTTTTTATTCAGCATCTCATACGCGCTGTCACGATCAATAACCTGGTTATATGCTGATGCTATTTGCGACTTGTTTACAATTTCATCCTGTTCCTGCGAAGACAAAATATCCATGCGCGATTTAGGCGCGCACATCATACAATGCGTCAGCGGTGTCGGCATTCCTTTTTCGTTCAGAACAGTTACAAATGCTTCACCGATACCGAGCTCTGTGAGAAGCTCATCTGTTTTATAAAATTCTGTTGAAGGATAATTTTCTGAAACAAGCTTGATGTCTTTCCTGTCTTTCGCTGTGAACGCTCTCAATGCATGCTGGAATTTAGATCCAAGCTGGCTTAGAATTACATCAGGAATATCAGTTGGAATCTGTGTGCAAAAATAAATTCCAACTCCTTTTGAACGGATCAGCTTTATCACCGTCTCCAATTGATCCATCAATGCTTTCGTTGCTTCACGGAAAATTAAATGAGCTTCATCAATAAAGATCACAAGCTTGGGCTCAGCTTTATCTCCAAGCTCAGGGAATTTTGAATACACTTCAGCGAGAAGACAAAGCATGAAAGACGAGAATAATTTCGGCTTGTCCTGAACATCGCATAAACGCAATACATTGATATATCCTCTTCCGTTTGAATCTTTACGCAGCAAGTCTTCCACTTCGAAAGATTTCTCTCCGAAAAATTTATCCGCTCCCTGTTGCTCCAGCTCCAGCAATTTTCTCATGATCACACCAACAGATGCTGTGCTGATTGCGCCATACGCTTTTACCTCAGAGGCACCTTCGCCTGAAAGAAACTGTAACGCTGCACGAAAATCTTTTATATCCAGCAACGGCATTTGCTTATCATCGCAATATTTGAAGACAACTGTAACGGCTCCTTGCTGGTTATCATTCAGCTCAAGGATTTTTGAAAATAATACCGGGCCGAATTCAGAAACAGTTGCCCGCATTCTCAAACCTTTTTCTGCTGAGATAGACATCAGCTCAACAGGATAAGCCGAAGCCGCCCATGGAGTTCCGATGAATTGATGACGCTCAGTGATCTTAGGATTTTCAGCTCCCGGTTTTGCCATGCCGCTGATGTCTCCTTTTATATCCATCAGCAAGCAGCTTACACCGTTATCTGACAATGATTCCGCAAATTGCTGTATCGTTTTTGTTTTTCCTGTACCTGTTGCGCCTGCAATCAGGCCATGCCTGTTTACAATCGATAATGGAATTTTTACCTGCAGATGTGGAACGGCTTGCTTCTCATACATGGCGCAGCCAAGCACAATATTTTTTCCTGAGAATGTATATCCTCCTTCAATTGCTTTTTTGAAATTATCAGCTGAAGCCATCTTTTAATTATTTCTTATGAATAAAATTTTGTTTTGTCAGAAACCATGCGTTTCAAAAGTACGCTTGGTCGGTAACGGTCTTCTGCGTATTCTTCATATAATTCTTCCAGCACATTAAAAATTTTAATCGCGCCGATATCATCACACCATTTCAGCAATCCCTTCGGATAATTTACTCCTTTTGTCATCGCGAGATCAATATCTTCTCTGGACGCAATGTTCAGGTAAAGCGCATCAGCTGCTTCGTTGATGAGCATCGCGAGAACACGTCTTAAAATTTTTTCTCCAAGCACTCTGTCCTGCTTCGGCTCAGGAGCAACAGCATTTTCAGAATAATCATAATAACCTCTTCCTGATTTTTTTCCGAATCGTTTTGCCTCGAACAAGCGCTTTTGTGTAAGCGAAGGCTTGTAACGCTGGTCGTAGAAAAATTGCTGCCACACAGTTTCAGTCACTGTATAGTTAACATCATTTCCAATAAGATCCATAAGCTCAAACGGTCCCATTTTGAAGCTGCCCATTTCCTTCATAACCCAATCGATCGTTGCGAAGTCTGCAATTCCTTCTTCATAAATTCTGATTGACTCACCGTAGAATGGTCTTGCAATGCGGTTCACGATGAATCCCGGAGTATCTTTTGCAAGAACAGTTGTCTTTCCCCAGCTGTCAATAATATTTTTTGTATTCAATTCTACGGATGAATCTGTCGCTAATCCTTTAATGATCTCCACAAGCGGCATCAGCGGAGCAGGGTTAAAAAAATGAATTCCAATCACACGTTCAGGAGTTGTGCAAGCCGCGGCAATCGAAGTAATGGAAAGAGAAGATGTATTGCTTGCGAGGATGCAATCCTTCGAAACGATTTTTTCAAGCTCGGAAAAAAGCTTTTGTTTTACTTCTGTATTTTCAATGATAGCTTCAATCACAAGTCCGCACTCTGAAAATTTTTTCAGATCACTGATCCATTCAATGTTTCCCTGGATTGAATCACCTTGCTCTTTTGTGATTTTATTTTTGCCGATCAGCTTTTCAATAGTTGATCTTAAGCCGGAAGAAGCCTTTTGAACAGCAGTTTCATTGCTGTCAAAAACCATAACCCTGTGGCCTGAAGTGGCCGCTATTTGTGCTATGCCGCTACCCATGGTCCCGGCACCGATAACTCCGACGATAACTTTATTTTCAGCGCTCATAAGCTTGATTACGGGCAAAAGTAACAATATTTCAATCGGGGATTTTACTCTGAAGCACGATTGGAACGCCCTTTTTGAATAGTCAGACTCATTGAAAACGAGGAACTTATTTTCCCCGCTGAATTCAATAATAATTGAATCCAAGGCTTGGATTTTAAGCTGATAGTTGTATATTTGCGCTCCCAAATTGAAAATCAAGGAAATGGCAAATCATAAATCATCGATTAAAAGAATCCGCTCAAATAAGGCGAAAGAACTGCGTAACAAATACCAGGGCAAGACTACACGTAATGCTATCAAGGCTTTTCGTGATTTGAAAACAAAGAAAGAAGCGGCTGCAGCTTTTCCGAAGCTGGCTTCTATGCTTGATAAGCTTGCAAAGAAAAATGTGATCCATAAGAATAAGGCATCAAACCTTAAATCTGAATTACAGGTTCACATGAATCACATAAAGTGATCTCTAAGAAATTTTTTTGAAAGGTCTTTTCAGTAATGGAAAGACCTTTTTTTATTTATAGATTTGATTTTTAAATTTTTCTAACTCTTAAATATTTTTAATCATGAACCGTCTCACTATTAAATCATGGTCGGAAGAAGACCGGCCGCGCGAAAAGCTGTTACTAAAAGGTAAACAAACATTATCGGATGCAGAGCTGATTGCAATCCTGATCAGCTCAGGAAATGCAGAAGAAACTGCCGTTGAGCTCTCAAGGCGAATCCTTGGAAAAGCGGAAAATAATTTGAGCGAATTAAGCAGGATGAGTGTAAAGGAATTAACTGACTTCAAAGGAATCGGAGAAGCAAAAGCGATCAGCATTGTTGCCGCGCTGGAGCTTGGAAGGAGAAGAAAAGATTCTGTGATCACAAAACGTGATAAGATTGCTTCAAGCCGTGATGCAGTTGAAATATTTCAGCCTCTTCTCGGAGATTATCTTCACGAAGAGTTCTGGATCTTATTTCTTAATCGTGCGAATATGATTATCGGGAAAGAGCCTGTAAGCAAAGGTGGAATGTCGGGAACAGTTGTAGACCCGAAAATAATTTTCAAAGCCGCTCTTGATCGCAAGGCATCATCCATTATTCTTTGTCACAATCATCCGAGCGGAAATACAAAACCAAGCGAAGCGGATATCAGGCTGACAAAAAGTTTGTTTGAAGCAGGAAAAGTCCTTGAAATATCAGTGCTGGATCATGTCATCGTTACTCAGAATGGATTTTATAGTTTTGCTGACGAAGGAATGTTGTAGATAAGTTGTGAACTGGCGAGTTGTGAATTAATGAATTTTTATATCAGGAGAATGAATTTATTTTTTGATTTCGGATTTCGGATTTCGGATTGTTTTGAATCCGAAATCCGAAATTCGCAATCCACAATTTATTATTCATGCTAACGATCTACACTGCTTCTTCAAGTTCCCGTCTTCGTTACACATTCGATCTTGTGTTTCGGGAGATCATGGGAATTGAATATACTGTTACACATAAGGCGGATGAGTTTGTGGCAAGCCAGGATGCAAAATTAAATTACAGCGATTCCCAGTTCGGTGATGAATTGTTTTTTTATTCATCAGGATTTCTTTTTGAGAAAGGAATTCGCCAGCAGGAAATCTCTGTTTTCGATTGGGACCAGACAAAATGTTTTTTTGCCACCCATCCGAAATATGTTTTTCCTTTTGATCCGTTTGCGGCTGCATTTTACATGGTAAGCCGTTATGAAGAATATCTTCCACATAAGCGCGATGTATATGATCGTTTTGACGCAAAGGAAAGTCTTGCCTTTGAAAAAGGGTTTTTGCAAAAACCGCTGGTGAATATCTGGGCAAAAAAAATTCAAAAGCTCATCAGCGAACGTTATCCTCAGTTAAAGTTTCCAAAGCGATCATATCATTACATCTCTACAATTGATATCGACAATGCCTATGCCTACAAGGAAAAAGGATTGATGAGAACAGGAGGAGCGATTCTTCGATCATTTTCAAAGCTGAATTTCAAAGAGGTTTCGGACAGGCTTGCGGTTCTGTATGGAGGAAAAAAGGATCCATATGATACTTATGATTTGCTGCATGCAATTCAGCAATCATACGATCTCAGCTGTATTTATTTTTTCCTTTTGGGAGATTATGGTGAGAACGACAAAAATGTTTCCATCAGCCGTAAAAGATTACAATCACTTATTAAATCTCTTGCTGATTATTCTGATGTTGGCATTCATCCTTCTTTCGGATCGAATACTGATCCTTCAAAATTGCAAAAGGAAATATCGCGGCTGAGAAGGGTATTGAAGAGAGATGTTACTAAGAGCCGTCAACATTTTTTGGTGATGTATTTCCCGGCAACATATCGAAGACTTATTGATCATGATATTACAGATGATTACACGATGGGCTTTTCAGGTGAGATTGGCTTCAGGGCAGGAATCTGCACTCCATTTTATTTTTTCGATCTCGATCTTGAAGCTCCGACCAAGCTGAAGATTCATCCGTTTGCCGTAATGGATGCGACTTTGAAATATTACATGAAGGTAAAACCGGAAGACGCAATTCGTTATGTTGAACCTTTGGTAAAGGAAGTAAAAGATGTGAACGGGACTTTCATCAGTCTCTGGCATAATGAATCATTGAGCAACATGAGTCCATGGGAAGGATGGCGCGATGTATATGAACAGGTTGTAAAAATAGCTGCACAGTAATTTGGAGCCGGAAATAAATTTTCTTCAGCATTCGGAGATTGATAAAAAGAAATGGGATGATTGTATTCATCGCTCTTCTAACGGAATGATTTACGCTTTTTCATGGTACCTCGATATTGTCTCTCCCGGATGGAATGCATTGTGCGACAAAAATTATGAAACCGTTTTTCCGCTCACATGGAAAAAGAAATATGGATTTCATTATTTACATCAGCCTTTCTTTACACAGCAGCTCGGTGTATTTTCTAAAAACCCCTCCAAAGAAACAGTTGCCGGATTTATTGATTCCATTCCTGAAATATATCGGCTGATTGAAATTCAGCTGAACACTCAAAACCAATCTGACTCAAAAGGTTTTAAAATATCGGAGCGACTCACGCACCATCTTGATCTTGATCAATCGTACGAAAAAATATATCGATCATATTCTGAAAATCTTCAAAGAAATCTGAAGAGAGCGGGCAAGAATCAAATTGAGATAACTTCTGATGTTGATCCTTCAGAAATAATTTCATTGTTTAAGAAGAATAAAGGGAAAGAAGTTGATGCTCTTGGAAGCAATGATTATAAAATGCTTCTTCAGCTTGTTGAAAAAGCTTCTGCGAAAAAGCTGGTTTCAGTTATTGGGGCTAAGACATCAAAAGGAAAGATTTGTGCCGGTGCAATCTTTCTTAAATCGGAGCATGAATACATTTTTCTCTTCTCCGCAGCTGATGCTTCAGCCCGTGAAACCGGTGCTATGAGTCTTGTAATTGATCATTTCATCCGCATTCATGCAGGAGAAAAAAGCAAGCTTGATTTCGAGGGGTCAATGGATAAAAATCTCGCCCGCTTTTATAAAAGTTTTGGTTCAAAGGAAATTGTATATTTACAAATCAGAAAAAATAATCTCCCTTCGTATATTAAGTGGCTCAAAAACTAACCAGCGCAAATTATGTTGTATAACCTCAGCAAGGAAAATTCAATCATCAACCAGTTTGTATCAGAGTTACGCGATGTTGAGATTCAAAAAGACCGTATGCGCTTCAGGAAAAACCTGATCCGTATCGGTGAGATTTTTGCTTATGAGATCAGCAAGAAGATGCATTTTACTGTTGAGGAGATAACCACACCGTTAGGTATCGCGAACGTTCCTGTTCTTACGGAGCAGCCAATTATCGGAACAATACTTCGCGCCGGACTTCCCCTTCATGAAGGGCTTCTCAATTTTTTTGATGGTGCCGACAATGCATTTATAAGCGCTTATCGTAAGCATCATAAGGATGGAAGCTTTGATATTAAGCTTGAATATATTTCCTGTCCTTCGCTTCAGGACAGGATTCTTGTTCTTTGTGACCCGATGCTTGCAACGGGCGCTTCTATTGTAATGACCTACAAATCCCTCATGGAAAAAGGGACACCAAAACATACTCATATCGTTTGCGCTCTTGCCAGCACACAGGGAATTGAGCATGTGAAGAGTCATTTATCTGATAATGTAACAATCTGGGCTGCTGCAGTTGACGAAGAGCTTACTGCTCAGGCTTACATTGTGCCGGGTTTGGGCGATGCAGGCGACCTTGCTTACGGAACAAAACTCTGATTGCGCTTCCTATTTACTTTTCTGATCGCTATTTTTGAACTCGTAACCCGGGGAAAGTGCAAAAAGTCATTCATTTTTTTGTCGTTGTTTTACTCTCAAGCGTAAAGTTTATCGGGGGGCCAACGCTTGTTTACCTAAATGGAAAATACGAGCCTGAGTTTGGATTTATCCAGGCCAACATCGCAATTATTTCAGGTGGAATGCTTGGCGTAGTCGCATTCATCTATTTCAGCAAATGGATACTGAGAATTTACCGCGGAATAAGAAAGAGGCTGAGAAATTTTTTTTCCAAGCACGAAAGAAGATTTTATTCTACTCCTGTTGCTGATATGACAATGGATGTTGACATCCATTATGATTATGTTGAGAAAACAGAGTGGAGGAAAAAGATTTTTACACCACGGTCAAGAAGGTTTGTCAGAATCTGGCAGCGATATGGATTGGTAGGGCTTGCAGCGCTTACGCCGATCCTTTTTTCAATTCCGCTCGGTACTTTTGTAATGACACGCCTGGAGCATAACCGGAAAAAGATTTTATTATACATGTTTATCTCAATCGTGTGCTGGTCGCTTTTGCTCACATCTATTTTTGAGCTCACCGGCACACGAAACATTCACGAAATTTTAAAATGAAAAAATACAGGCATATATTTTTTGATCTCGACAACACACTGTGGGATTTTGAACGAAACTCCACAGAGTCACTTCACGAATTATATCTTAAGCACAATCTGAATAATCTTGGTGTGGCATCAGCGGAATTATTTATCAGCACTTACCAGGAAAGAAATATTATGATGTGGGAGCAATACCGCCTTGGTAAGATTGATAAGAACACATTGCGGAATAAACGGTTTGAATTAACTTTCTGGGACATGGGACTTGACACCGACCTTGTTCCAAAAGAGCTTGCGAACGATTACCTTTTAATCACCCCTAAGAAAAGTTATTTGTTTCCGCATGCTCATGAAATCCTTTCTTACCTGCAGGAGAAATATACGCTTCATATTATTACAAATGGTTTTGAAGAAGCCCAATACATAAAGCTCGAAGCCTCCGATCTTGCAAAATATTTCTGCGAGATTGTTATTTCCGAGCATACAGGATTTAAAAAACCTGACATCAGCATCTTTAATCATTCTGCGGAAAGAGCAAATGCAAAACCTGAGGAATGCCTAATGGTCGGAGACGGTCTAGAGGTTGATGTGATTGGTGCCCAGAATGCGGGATGGGATGGAGTCTTCTTCAATCCGAACGGAATAAAGCACGATGAAAAAGTCACTTATGAAATTACTTCTCTCGATGAGCTGAAAAATTTTCTTTGATAGTTATCAAATTGATGGAAAATAAAAAACCCTTCCGTTCGGAAGGGTTTTTTATTTTGAAGATAGTTGACAATCAATTACTGCCTTTTGCTTCTGTTTTCTTTTCAGAGCCTGCTTCAGCTTTTGCTTTGTCGTGAGAACATCCCGCTTTTTCAGCTTTTGTTCCGCACGCTGCTTTTTCTGCAGCTGAACAATTTTTCATTGAACCGCCTTTGCAGCAAGCTTTGGTAGTAGAAGTTTTTTCATCTGTCTTAGCAACAGCTTCTTTTTTAGTTTCTTTTGTGCTTGCAGGAGTTGGAGTTTCAGCATACGAAACATTAACAGCAAGAAATGCAACAAGAGAAAGGACTGCGAGGATTTTTTTCATGACTATAGAAGTTTTTTGTTTTGTTTTAATAGAACGTCAAAGATAAAGAAATATTCTGTGAGGTGATGAAGTAATAATGATGGATTTCTTACGGCTCTGCGAATTAAAATCTGTACGAATATGCGAATGCGCTCGATTCGTATATTCGTAATTCGTAGATTCAACTATTTCATTAATTTCACCTCCTCAGATTCATATGGATTTCAGAGAAAATCTTAAGGTAGCAGTACAAAGTATCCGAAGCCAATTGCTCAGGACCGTGTTAACGGCTTTAATTATTGCCATCGGAATCATGGCATTGGTTGGAATCCTTACAGCTATTGAATCGATCAAGTCGTCTATCAGCAGCAACTTCCAGAGTATGGGAGCGAATTCCTTTACCATTCAAAACCGCGGATTGCATATTCATGTAGGTAATTCGGGAAAGCGTCCAAAAAAATTTAAGGCAATTGACTATACGCAGGCAACACGTTTTGCCGAAGAATTTAAATTTCCTTCTACGATTTCGGTATCCACTTTTGGCACCGGAACGTCCACATTAAAATATGCTGATAAAAAAACCAACCCGAATATCCAGGTTATGGGAGGCAATGAAAATTATCTTTCTACATCAGGATTTACCGTTGACCGCGGACGGAATTTTTCACCGCAGGAAATTTTGTATGGAGAAAATGTTGTGATACTCGGAAAGGAATTGGTGGATAAGCTTTTTGTAAATGAAGATCCGATTGACAAAGTAATTTCGGTCGGGAGTATGAAGTACAGGGTTGTCGGAACGCTCAAGCCCAAAGGAACTGCCATGGGTTTTGGGGGTGATAAAACATGCATACTTCCATTGTATAATGTGAAGCAGAATTTTTCAAGACCTAATATGTCGTTCGGAATTAATGTAAGTGTGAATGACGTAAAGCAAATGGAGATTGCAATAAGTGAAGCAACAGGACTTTTCAGAACCATCCGCGAGGTTCCGATAGGTGAGGATGATACGTTTGAGATTGTTCAAAGCGACAGCATCGCCAATCTTTTAATTGGTCAGCTGACGAGTGTAACACTTGCAGCAGTTATAATCGGGATCATCACTTTGCTTGGTGCGGCAATCGGTTTGATGAATATTATGCTTGTATCGGTTACAGAACGAACGCGTGAGATCGGTATTCGCAAAGCGATCGGCGCAACTCCATCAATCATACGAAGACAGTTTCTTGTTGAAGCGATTGTAATTTGCCAAATGGGCGGAATTCTCGGAATCATTCTTGGAATCTGCATCGGTAACATTATGTCATTGCTGATTGGTGTTGGCTTTATTATTCCGTGGGCATGGATATTAACTGCGGTTTTGGTTTGCTTTGCAGTAGGAATTATTTCCGGTTATTATCCTGCATCCAAAGCAGCGCGCCTCGATCCGATTGACGCGTTGAGATACGAATGAGCTTTATTCATAAATACATTTGCGGAATACTTTTCATTTTATTGCTTGGCTATTTTTTTCTTACAAAAGACCTGAACAATAAATATGATAAAGTTGTAATGGCGGAAGGGCATGGCTATTACGTTTATCTTCCCGCTTTATTTATTTATCACGATAACACTTTTGAATTTTTCAATCAGGTGTACCCGAAATATTATTATCCGGGCTTCAATCCTCCTACAAGAAATTTTATCAATGAGTTTGAAGGAATCAGGGTGAATAAATATTATCCCGGTGTTTCATTGTTGTGGATGCCGTTTTTTCTTCTCGCTCATTTGCTTGCATTGCTTTTTCATCTTCCTGCTGACGGCTATTCTGATATTTACCAATATGCTATCGGTGTTGCGGGAGTCTTCTACACTTATCTCGGATTAAAATTTGTAAAAAAAATTCTTGGACATTTTAATATTCCATCACTTGTACAGGTTGCGACTTTGAGCATAATTATTTTCGGAACCAACATGCTGCTTTATTCTTCTGCATGGTCTTCTCAAACACATTCGTATTCTTTTTTTGCAATCGCTGCCTTTTTCTGGTTTGTCATCCGTTTGTTTGACCCTGAATATGAGAGGAAGAACTTTGCTCTGGCAATGTGTTTTATTTTTCTCGCTTTGATTGTTACGTTGCGTCCGCAAAATGTCGGAATACTTTTATTGCTTCCTGTTTTTGGGTTGACGAAAGACAAAATTCTTTCTCTGCTGAAGAAAAATTTATTCTCTGTCGCAGGAATCGCGGGGATGGTAATTGGTTTCTTATTGGTTGGACGCGTATGTTATTACTGGTATATACAAACAGGAAAAATATTTTTGAATCCGTATCACGGTGAGCATTATTATTTCAACCAGCCACATTTTTTTGCCGTGCTGTTTGGATATCGGCAGGGATGGATTGTTTATTCTCCATTTATATTATTCGGGTTAGCGGGAATATTTTTCTTTCCCGGGCTTCGTAATAAAATCAATCTTCTCCTTTTCTGGATTTTGTTCATTTATGTTTCCAGCTGCTGGTGGTGCTGGACGTATGGCTCAACATCTTTTGGTCAACGTATTTATGTTGACTTCTATTGCATCATCGCTTTGCAAGCAGCTTTGCTTTTTAAATATTTTTATGAACGCAGGGCTAAAAAATTATCTGTTGCAGTTGCGACATGTGTGATTCCTCTGGCTGTGCTTCAAACCCATCAATACAAGCATGGGATTATTCCCGGTGAATATGGGAATGCTGAAACTTACTGGGGAAATTTTTTTGTAACCGGACCGATTTCATTTTATCCCGTTCCTAAAAGCTCAATACTCGATAAGGAAGAACACTTTTTTTCTTTTGATGATTATTATGATTCTCTTCGGACTGAAAAAGCCGCTTACTCAGGCAGGATTTCTTCATTTGTTTCCTCTTCACATTCTGTGAACGAGAAAAAATATCTTCGTTTGCCTTCTTATATGTCTCCGGGAGATAATTCGATTGTTCGATTCACAGCAATGATCCGATCTTCAGAAGGAACCGGTAACCCAACGGCAAATGTTGATTTTATTAAGGATGGAAAAGTGATTGCCGCAAGTCCTTTTTATATGCAAAGCTGTCTTAAGAAAGATAAATGGGTGAAGTACCAGTATGGACAACCAATTCCTGATGGAGTTGCTGCCGGGGATACTGTTTCAATTTATTTTCAGCAAGCTGAAGGAAGCGATACAACCTTTATCGATGATCTGAAAATAGAATTGATTCACACGGATCATTCGTATGAATTTAAAATGTGATTGCTGTTCAGGATAAGCTCAGCAATACTTTCCACGCCTCATTAACTTCTTTTTGCTCAAGAAGCGATTTGGCGAGCTTATGTAAATGCAGTCTGAGCTCCCGTTGATCATCTCCGAACCTTTCAACCAAATCTTTTAAAACAGGGTTGTTCTTATATGCGTCAATTTCTTCTTTGGAAGGAAGTGTTTCAACATTTCCGAGCTGCCCGAGATTATTTCCGGTAAGCACTTTTGAATGCCTGATATTTTCCGGAATGTTATCGATGCCGATACCGAGCTTTAAATTCGGCTTCGCGACATGAAAAAGTGCATCTCCTGAAGCACGGCAATAAAGCTCGCCACCCATTCTTGCAACAAGATCAATTTTATTCGCATCGATTTTTTTTTCTTCGGTAAGAACGCTTTCGTCAATATGCATCAAAAGGATTTCGCATATGATAAGATTGGCTGCTCCGCCTTCATGACCCGTTTCAATTATGTTCAGCACTTTACATTCCATCTGGACAGGAGATTCCTTTACACGAAAAGGTTTTACCATCACTGATTCAACGGGAGTAAATCCTGCCTTCTCAAATTCGTTCATGCCTTTCGGATACTCACAGCTTGCAAGCGATGCCTGGTGAACCATGTTATAATTCACCACATTGATCACTGTTTCTTTTATCTCAAAAACATTTTGAAGGGTATGCTTTGTTGTATTGTCACGAACCCTTCGCGCAGGCGAAAAAATAACAATAGGTGGATTGCTTCCGAAAGCATTGAAAAAGCTGAACGGGGAAAGATTCGGATTTCCGTCTTTGTCAATCGTGCTTGCAAATGCAATCGGGCGCGGAGCAATTGCTGCCAGCATATAGCTGTGCAATGCAGCAGTTTTTATTTCTTTCGGATTAATAGTAAACATCGGGCAAAAGTAATTGTTTGATTAATCTAAAGAGGAAAAATTATTTTGCCATAGCGTTTGAGTTCATTTGACTCATTTTCTTTGCGGGCTTTGCGCCTTTGCGTGAAACAATTGTCGCGCAAAGGCGCAAAGCCCGCAAAGGATCCCGGAAGGGTTATCTATGTACTTCAGTATTGGCTTTCTTTTCGGGAAGCTTATCCTGATCTTTCTTCAGGAAAAAGAAAAATGACACAAGCAAAAGAAATATAATCAGGAACACAACGGCTAAAATGGCGATGAGCTCATTTTGAGAAAAGAGGCTTTTCTTCCAAAGCTTTTTTCTTTTCGCGCGGTGATGAAGCTCTTTGCTCACATTGAACAGCAGCATTGCGTTTTCCATTTCCGCGATTCCTTTCAACGCGTCAGTGCATAAGCTGCAATCCACAAGATGCTTTTCCATTTCATGCTGCTCCTTTTCACTCAGCCGGTGATGCGCATAACGAACCAGCTCATCTCTTGTGAAGTGATGAGAAGCCGAGAAAATATTTTTTCCTGAGTTATCGCTTGCCATTTTTTTTCTCCAGGTAAATCCTGAGATTACGTTTTCCGTTTTGTATGTAGCTTTTTACTTTTTCGTAGTTGTAACCTGTTATTGTTTCAATCTCTTTGTAGCTTTTTTCTTCAAGATAAAACAATTGTACGCATTTGAATTGCTCTTCGTTCAATGTCGCCATCGCTTCATCAAGATGCGAAAGTAGCTGATCAGTCAATTCATTCTCCTCAGCATCATCGGAAACAAAATAATTTATCTCATCGTCAATATCAGCATTGAACTGTCTTTTCTTTAAAAGCTTGAAGCAATGATGTTTTGCAACGCTGTAAAGCCAGTGGCTGAAATTTTTTATCTCATATTTTTTCAGGTGGCCGGGAAGCTTTTCAAATACCTGGATCACGGCATCTTTGCTGTCTTCCTCATTCTTCAGATAATTCATACAGACGGCAAAAATAAGGTGGCAATAACGATCGAAGAGAATTCCAATATAGGCGGGATCAGAGGTGCTTTTATATGCGGCAATAACAGAAGCGTCATCCTGCGAAAAAACTTTTTTAGAGCGGAGAAAACGCATGCCTGTGTTCAGTGATTGAAAGTATTTAAAGGAACAAAAAAGAAAGAAATCCCTTAAATATTGTGGTTTAGTGTCTTGATATTACCTCAACGTTTTTTCCATACAGCTGATTATCTCCGGGAAGAAATTTTTTTTATCTTCGCGCTCCGTTTTTGCGGATGTGGCGTAACTGGCAGCCGCGCCAGACTTAGGATCTGGTGCCGAAAGGCGTGGGGGTTCGAGTCCCTTCATCCGCACTTATTGAGTTAAGAGTCAGGAGTTCAGAGTTCGGAGACGAATTCTGAACTTTTGTCTCCGAACTCCGAATTAAGTACTACAAACTTACCATGATGAATATTACAAAGGAAAACATCGATGCGTTAAACGCAGTTATCAAAATCAACATCACTCCTGATGATTATAAGGAGAGAGTGAATAACGTTATCAAAAAATACCAGAAGACGGCTAACATCCCGGGTTTTCGTGCGGGAATGGTTCCTGCCGGAATGATTAAGAAAATGTATGGTAAAGCTGTGCTGGTTGATGAATTAAACAATCTTCTTTCTGAAACTCTCGGAAAATATATTTTCGATAACAAGATTGATGTGATCGGAAATCCGCTTCCAAAGAAAAGCGAAAAGGAGCAGGTTTTTGAAGAAGGACAGGATTTCGAATTCCTTTATGAAGTTGGAATCTCCCCGGAGTTTGAAGTGAAATTCCCAAAATCAAAAATACCTTATTACCAGGCGAAGATCGATGAGAAGATGGTGGAGAATGACATCAGCGATTTAAGAAGGCGTTACGGCAAGTTTTCAAATCCTGAAGTTTCTGACGAGACAAATATTCTTTATGGAGAATTTAATGAGCTGGATGCGGAAGGAAATATTAAGGAAGAAGGAAATAAGACAACAACTACTCTCAGCATCGAGATGATCAAGGATGTTCTTGACAGGAAAAAATTTGTCGGCCTGAAGAAAGGTGACACAGTTGATTTCAATCCTCTTGAAACGCTGAAGAATGAAACGGAAGTTTCAGCAATGCTGCGTGTCGCTAAAGATTCTCCCGCTCTTCAATCTAATTACCGTTTCACTGTAATGACGATTAACCGGGTTGAGAAAGCTGAAATGAACCAGGAATTTTTTGACAAGATTTACGGTGAAGGCGTTGTAAAAAGTGAAGAAGAATTCAAGGCAAAGGTTCGTGAAGGAATCGCAAATTATTTCGGGCGCGAGAGTGATCGTAAGCTGAAAAAAGATCTTCGCATGAAGATGATTGAAGAAATGAACGTTCCGTTACCTGATGATTTTCTAAAGCGAATGCTGAAGGCAAACCAGGATAAGGACAAGCAATTGGATGAGCATGCATTCGATCACGAATATTTTCATCTTGCAGAAGATCTTCGTTGGAATTTGATCAATGGAAAAATAGCAAAGACAAATAGCATCGAGATTTCAGACGAAGAAGTTACAACTGTTGCAAAGCAGGTATTGTATCAGCAGTTCGCCAATTATGGCATCGCTGATATGGATCCTTCAAAGCTTGATGATGTGGCGAAACGTTACCTCAGCGAAGAAAATAACCGTGAGAAAATTGAACGCAGCATTCTTGATCAGAAGGTTTTTGATGTAGTGAAGCCCCAGCTGAAGCTTGACGTGGTTGAGCTTCCTTATGAAGAGCTTGTTCAGAAGCTCCAGGAGAAGACTGAGCACGAGCTGGAGCATCATCATTGATTATTTAATTTTATGTCATGGTGAGCGCAGTCGAACCATGGCATACGCTGTATTCTAAGACCTCGCATGTCGTCCTTCGACTTCGCTCAGGATGACATGAATGTATAGTCGAACAGTACTCACCTGTGGACACTCATTGTTGAAAACTATTTTTTCCCTCTTGCGCTAATTCTTTTACCGGAATTACTTTTGATTCAATTAATTTTGTGGCGTAAAATATTTTCAGGATTTTATCGTCCTTGATTAAGTATCCGAACATTTAACAAATAACATTTAACTTATAACGATCTTATGAATTTCTCAGACGAATTCCGCAAGTATGCAGTGAAGCACAAAGGCTTGAATGGCTTAACCGTTGACAGATTTGTTTCTTCTGTCCGCGCAGATTATATTTCTCCTACCATCATTGAAGAGCGCCAGCTGAACATCGCTACGATGGATGTGTTTTCGCGTTTGATGATGGACCGCATTATATTCCTTGGAGTTGGCATCAACGATTACGTTTCAAATATCATCCAGGCGCAGCTTCTTTTTTTAGAATCTGTCGATGCTAAAAAAGATATCCAGATTTATCTCAACAGCCCGGGAGGTTCGGTTTATGCCGGTCTTGGTATCTACGATACAATGCAGTTTATCCAGCCAAGTGTTGCTACGATTTGTACAGGAATGGCTGCTTCTATGGGAGCGGTTTTGATGTGTGCAGGCGACAAGGGTAAGCGCGCAGCTTTAAAGCACGCTCGTGTGATGATTCACCAGCCGATGGGCGGAGCGGAAGGCCAGGCATCTGATATTGAGATTACGGCACGTGAGATTCAAAAGCTTAAAAAGGAGCTTTATGAGATCATCGCTCATCATAGCGGTCAAACCTATGATAAAGTATGGGCTGATTCTGACCGTGATCATTGGATGACAGCGGAAGAAGCGAAGGCATACGGTATGATTGACGAAGTTTTAACACGCAAAAAGTAAATTTCTGTTTCTTTTAAGTGTTTTTTATCGGGTAACGTAAGTTATTGGTCGAATTTATTTGACTTGTATAAACTTAATTATTTAGCTTGCGTTAAATCCTAATCATTTCCCACTTTTTATGAAAAATCCTAAGGAGATTAAATGTTCTTTTTGCGGCCGCGATAAAAGTGAGACGTATGTTTTGATTGCCGGAATTACCGGGCATATTTGCGATCAGTGCATTCAGCAGGCGCAAAATATCCTGAGTGATGAGATGAATAACCGGTTGAAAACATCACTTACCGGTCATCTGACATTATTAAAACCCTTGGAGATCAAGAAATTCCTTGATCAGTACGTGATTGGTCAGGATGAATCCAAAAAAGTGCTCTCTGTTGCAGTTTACAATCATTATAAGAGGATAGCTCATAAATCAAAAAAGGGCGAAGATGTTGAGATTGAAAAGGCCAACATCATTTTAGTAGGCGAAACAGGAACCGGGAAAACATTGCTTGCTCGAACAATTGCAAGAATGCTGAATGTTCCTTTTTGCATTGCTGATGCTACTGTTCTTACTGAAGCAGGTTATGTGGGAGAAGATGTTGAAAGTATTCTTACCCGTCTTTTACAGTCAGCAGATTACGATGTGGCTGCAGCAGAAAGAGGAATTGTTTATATCGATGAGATCGATAAGATCGCGCGCAAGAGCGATAACCCTTCCATTACACGTGATGTAAGCGGAGAAGGCGTTCAGCAGGCTTTGCTGAAATTGCTTGAAGGTTCTGTTGTGAATGTGCCACCGCAAGGCGGACGCAAGCATCCTGAACAAAAAATGATTGCGATCGATACACATAATATCCTGTTTATTTGCGGAGGTGCGTTTGATGGTATTGAAAGAAAAATTTCAAAACGTCTTCAGACAAATGCAATCGGTTATAAGACCGGGAAGGAAAGCGAAGGCTTTGATAAAACAAATTATCTTCAATATCTCAGTCCGCTTGATTTGAAAGCATTCGGATTGATTCCTGAATTGATCGGCCGCTTACCTGTTATTACTCATCTTGAGCCGCTTGACAAGCAAGCTTTGCGTTCTATTCTTACTGAGCCGAAAAATGCTCTTATGAAACAGTACGAAAAATTATTCCAGCTGGAAAATATAGAGTTAACCGTAGATAAAAATGTTCTTGACTTTATCGTTGAGAAAGCGCTTGAGTTCAAATTAGGCGCGCGTGGCTTGCGTTCGATTTGTGAAGCAATCTTATTGGATGCGATGTTCGAGGTTCCTTCAGCATCTAAAACACAGAAAGAGCTTCATGTTACGATGAGTTATGCGAAGGAAAAATTCGGTAAGGCAAATGTTAACCGCCTGAAGGTCGCTTAAGAAAGGGAGAAATTATAAATTAAGAATTATTAATCCCGGCTATGTCGGGATTTTTTTTAACGAATATATGGATTTTACTCTCTCGAGCTCAATAAAAGAAAAGCTATAATTATTTTTTTCATCAGCGGGATGCTCTCTTCTTGAAATTTCTTTCCAGTCTCTTTTATTCAGCTCAGGGAAAAAAACATCGCCATCAATGTGATGATGAATGCGCGTAAGATAAATTTTATCGCTTTTATCAACTGACTGTCTGAAAATTTCTCCACCACCGATAATAAAGCACTCATTCTCTCCGGAATCCTTCGCAAGCTGAATTGCTTCATCAATTGAATGCGCGACTTTTACTCCTTCTGCGGAAAAATCTTTTTGTCTAGTAACAATGATGTTCGTTCTCCCTGAAAGCGGACGAAAACGATCGGGAATGCTGTCAAAATTTTTTCTTCCCATCACAACACAATGGCTCATCGTTTTGTCTTTGAAAAATTTCATATCAGCAGGAAGATGCCATGGAAGATCATTGTTTTTTCCAATTACGTTGTTTTCTGATACGGCTGCTATGAGGGAGATGATCATTAGTTCATTTGTTTATTAGTTTATTGGTTCATTCTTGCCTGGTTTGTCAGGCGCAGAGGTGCCAATAAATTTCATGTATGTATTCAATTTTATATGAATAGTTTCAAGTTTTTTAATCAGATCTTCAAACTTTTCTGAGACAATTAGTTTTCTATTGTGTGCTTTTATCAACCATGTTTTTGTTTCGAGTATGGAACCTCTGCTGTAATAACAAAATTTCTTGTTCTCATTAAAATAGAATCGACCATAACCTTCAGCAATGTTAGCAGCTATGGAATCGGAGGATCGGATAATTTGTTTGCCAATGGTATCCATAGAAGTAAAATTCCATTTCAAAACGACCTCCCAAATCTCGTCCGCTAATTTCATAGCAAGCTGGAATGTTTCTAACTCTTCAAGTTTATATTGTTTCATGTTAGAAAAATTTGAAATGACAATAAACAACAAACTAATAAACCAATAAACTAATGAACAATTGAACTAAACTGCTACGGCTGCCTTAATGTGCGGATGAGGCTCGTAATTCTCAAGAGTAAAATCTTCAAACTTAAAATCGAAAATATTTTTTACCGAAGGATTTATTTTCATTGCCGGTAAAGCTTTCGGCGTGCGCGACAATTGCAGCTGCACTTGTTCAAAATGGTTTGAGTAAATATGAGCGTCACCTAATGTATGAACAAACTCTCCCGGTTTTAAATTACAGACTTGGGCGATCATCATTGTGAGCAATGCGTAAGATGCAATGTTGAAAGGAACACCAAGAAAAATATCTGCGCTCCGCTGATATAATTGACAGCTAAGCTTTCCATCCGCTACATAAAACTGGAAGAAAGCATGACATGGAGGAAGCTTCATCTTATCAATCTCACCAACGTTCCATGCGCTAACAATTAATCTTCTTGAATCAGGATTTTTTTTGATCTGGTCAATTACGTTTGAAATCTGGTCAATTGTTTTTCCATCTGTTGTTTGCCAGCTTCTCCACTGCGAACCATACACAGGGCCAAGCTCACCATTTTCGTCAGCCCATTCGTTCCAGATGTTTACTCCGTTTTCCTTCAGGTAGCTGATGTTTGTTTCACCTTTCAGAAACCAAAGCAGCTCATGAATAATTGATTTGGTGTGAAGCTTTTTTGTAGTGAGTAACGGAAATCCTTTTGCTAAATCAAAACGCATCTGGTAACCAAATACACTTCGTGTTCCGGTTCCTGTGCGGTCACTTTTTTCAGTGCCGGAATCCATTACATGAGTAAGCAAATCGAGATATTGTTTCATTGTATGCTGATAGTTGAAGCGAAATTAATTAAAGAACTTTTACCAAAAACAATTTCGATCCATTAATTTGCAACAATAAAACGAGCAGGTAAAATAAAATCCCAGTGACTAATGACCATGCTTTACTTCCATGGTAGGATCATGCTTGTACCTGAAAAATAACGGGAATGCAATACCAATCAACAATGCGTAAGCTGCGAAGCTGAACCATATGCTTTGCCAGTCGCGCACTCCATTCGCTGAAAAATAATCCACAACCATTCCGCTGAGAGTTCCTCCGATAAACGCTCCAATCCCATTTGTAATCATCATGAATAATCCCTGGGCGCTTGCTCTCATTTTAGGATCCGCTTCGCGTTCTACAAATAAAGATCCGGAGATATTGAAAAAATCAAAGGCCATTCCGTAAATAATCATCGACATGACAAGTAGCCACAATCCACCTCCCGGATTTCCAATTCCGTATAATCCGAACCGTAAGACCCACGCAAACATGCTCATGAGCATTACTTTTTTGATTCCGAATCTTTTCAGAAAGAATGGAATGGTGAGGATGAATAATGTTTCTGACATCTGTGAAATAGAGATCAGGATATTCGGATGCTGAACCCCGAAGGAGTCAGGATAAGTGTTTCTGAAATCTTCCAGGAAAGTGCTGCTGAACAAATTCGTGATTTGCAAAGCTGCGCCGAGAAACATGGAGAAGGTGAAAAAAATCAGCAGTCTTTTATTTTTTAAAAGAACAAATGCATCAAGCCCAAGCATCGCTGCAAAATTTTTCTTTTCCTTCGATTTTATTGGCGGACATGCGGGAATGGTGAATGAATATAATCCCATAAGGAGCGCTGCTGAAGAGCTGATGTAAAGCTGTTCAGCTTTAAAAACCCAGTGCATGCTGTCTACCAGCCACATCGCAGCAATAAATCCTACCGTTCCCCAAACGCGAATGGGAGGAAATGTTTTTACTATATCAAATCCCTTTTTTTCCAGGACTGTATAAGAAACAGTGTTTGCCAAAGCAATGGTGGGCATATACATCATGGAATTTAATAACATGACTATATACAAGGTGTGATAATCTGTAACTGTGGATGCATAAAACATCAATGCAGCTCCGGCAAGATGACAAATTCCCAAAACCCGTTCGGCATTTATCCACCTGTCGGCGATGATGCCTAGCAAAGCAGGCATGATAAGCGAAGCCAATCCCATGGTTGCATAGACACTCCCAACCTGGGATCCGGTGAAATGAAGGGTAACGATCATATAGCCGCCCATAGAAATCAACCATGCTCCCCAAAGAAAGAACTGCAGGAAATTCAAAATGGTAAGACGAAACTGAATTGTCATATTTCTATTTTTAAAATGTTGAATGATAATTCAAGTAGATGCAAACGAGCACGAATATCTAAAAAGGAATTAAAGAACAAAATTATTTTTTCTGAGGAAGGGATTACCGGAGATTGTAATTGTTTCTGACAGAAGGATTTTGTGAGATGTAAGTCCCTAATCCCAGTCCTTCAACGGCGAGCGATTTCATATTTTCAATATGATGTTTACCACTCATTGCATAAGTGTAAATGTAAACAGTTGATTGTCCTTTGAATTTTATCTCAATGAAATCATCCCCGATAAAATAATGGCTGATGCCGCTGGTGCCGCTTAGATTTTTGTATCTCTCCATTGGAGTAAATACATAGGAAAAGTATACCAAATGAGACACAAGAGACAAGAATCAAGACCGGTAAATTTTGTCTTGATTCTTGTCTCTTGTCTCTTGTCTCTTGTCTCTAAAATTAAGATTGCTTCCTGCGATTCAGCTCATCGCGGATACGTGAAGCCCGTTCGTATGCTTCTTCATCAAGCGCTTTTTTCAGCAATTCTTTCAGCTCTTCTGTGCTCGCGGCTGATAATTCACTTTCGGATAATTTTGTTGCTGCTGGTTTTTCTATTTTTTCTTCTATCGCCTCGAGAGGAGTATTTTCTTCGAGAACAATTCCTGCAGTGGAAAGGATAAATTCATAAGTATAAATAGGGCAGCCAAATCTTACTGCAATGGCTATGGCATCAGATGTCCGTGCATCAATCTCCATTTTCTTTTCTCCGTTATTGCAGATCAGCTTTGCGTAAAAAACTCCTTCAAGCAGATTGAAAATGATTACCTCTTCAACTTCAATATCAAAAGAACTTGCGAGGCTCTTAAACAGATCATGTGTAAGTGGACGCGTTGGAGTCATGTTCTCCAGCTCAATCGCAATTGCCTGCGCTTCGAAAGCTCCGATAATGATTGGTAATCTTCTCTTTCCTTTTTCTTCTCCTAAAACAAGAGCGTAAGCGCCTGACTGTGTCTGGCTGTAGGAAAGTCCGATGATCTCAAGTTTTATTTTCTTCATACAAATAAGCCGACCAAAAGTAAAAAAGAAATCGGTCTTTCTTTTATCGAATATACTAACAATTATTTTATCTGAAATATTTCTAAAATTAATTTTGTCCCATAAAAGTCTTTGCAGACTCAAGAAGTTTCGGAACCACTTCAAACGCATCACCGACAATTCCATAATCTGCGGCTTTGAAGAATGGCGCTTCAGGATCTTTATTAACAACAACAATTACTTTTGATGAGCTTACTCCGGCAAGATGCTGGATCGCTCCTGAAATTCCGATTGCTATATAGAGATTCGGACTGATTGCAATTCCTGTTTGTCCTACGTGCTCTGAATGCGGTCTCCATCCTGCATCGGAAACCGGTTTTGAACATGCTGTTGCAGCACCGATAGTTTTCGCAAGCTCTTCAATCATTCCCCAGTTTTCCGGTCCCTTCATTCCGCGGCCGGCTGAAACTACAAGCTCAGCGTCAGGTAATGAAATTGCATCACTTGCGCGAACAGTTTCTTTAATCGTCACCGCGAAATCTTTATCACCGAACTGAACATCTAATTTATTGATTGATGCTGAAGCGGGATTTTCAACAACTTTATAAGAGTTCGGCATTACACTGATTACTTTCACGGCCGAAAGAATGTCAACAAAGGCAAACGCCTTTCCTGAGAACGATCCTTTTTTAACAACAAAACCTGCATCCGTTTTTGGAAGATCAACTGCATTTTCTACCAATCCCGCTTCAAGCTTTACAGCAACACGCGATGCAAGGGCTTTTCCTGAAAAGCTTGCTGACATGAGGATCACTTTTGAATCTTCAGCTTTTGCAGCCTGTGCAATGGCAGTTGCAAATGGCTGAACACCGAATGATTTTAAACGATCATTATTTGCCGAAAGAATTTTTGAAGCTCCATACTTGCCAAGCAAATTCAATTGCTCATCCGAAACATCGCCGATTGAAACAGCGGTTACAGAAGTATTCAATTGCTTTGCGACTGCGCTTGCGTAGGAAACAATTTCAAATGTTGACTTCTTAAATTTTCCTTGAGTGTTCTCTGCGAAAACTAATACTGACATATCTTTTTATTTTAACATTGACGATTGCGACATTGACGATTGACTGACGAAAATCGTCAATGATGCAATCGTCAATCAGGCAATTTATTTAGATTATTTTCTTTTCTTCCCTGAGCATTTCCCACAGCTTTCCGGCATCATCAGGATTAATCATTTTTACAGAGCTGCGTTGAGCCGGCTTATCGTAGGAAACAACTTTTGTGAGTTCAGGAACTGAAACCGCTTCAATAACAGTTAATGGTTTTGTGCGTGCTGACATAATTCCGCGCATGTTAGGAATTTTTGGCTCAGCCATTCCTTCTGATGCTCCGGCAACAAACGGTAAAGGAATAGAAAGAACTTCTTTTCCTCCTTCAATTTCCCTATCAACAGTTGCGGAAGATCCTTCAACAGATATTTTTTTCGCTGATGACACAGAAGGAATTCCAAGCAGCTCGGCAATCATTCCGGGAACAGAAGACCCGTTGCTGTCGCTCGACTCGCGGCCGCAAAGGATCATATCATAGTTTCCTTGTTTTGCGTGTTCAGCAATTTGCTTTGCTACAAAGTAAGCATCCTTAGGAGTTGAATTCACCCGAACTGCATCAGCAGCACCGATTGCAAGGGCTTTACGGATTGTAGGTTCTGTAGAAGTGTCTCCGACTGTAATCGCAGTCACTGTTCCGTTTCCTTCAGTAAGCTCGATTGCCCGCGCCAAAGCGATTTCATCATAAGGATTGATAATAAATGTAACTCCTGAAGCAACAAATTCTTTATTGTCGGAACTAAAATTTATTTTTGCTGTTGTGTCAGGAACGTGCGAGATGCAAACGAGGATTTTCATTCTTATGTGTTATACGTTAATCGTTATAAGTATTCGGCTGATGAGCTGAAGAGAATATTCGTATAACGTTTAACAAATAACGTATAACGAATTTTTCGTGGCGCGAATTTACACAAATGAATGGAGAAAAAAACATGAATAATCCGGGATCGATTCGTATAGAAATATTGAAATCTTATTTGAAGGAAGATCCGGAAGATAGCTTTTCCGCGTATGCGCTGTCATTGGAATACGCTAAGATGAATAATTCTGTTGAAGCCATTTCCTTGCTTGAAGAAATACTCCATCGTGATCCTGAATACCTCGCTGCTTATTACCAATTGGGAAAATTGGCTGAAGAGCAAAGAGATTTTGAAAAAGCTTCTTCTGTTTATCGAAAGGGAATGGAAGTAGCTAAAATGCAAAAGGATCAGAAGACTTTGAATGAGCTTCAGTCTGCCTGCGATTTATTGGATGATTAGTACAGATCCGTAATTAGCAGATTAATCTTTAATTTCTATTTTTGTCAGCAATCAAAATCGGTTAATCATTCAATCGGTGCAATCGGTGTTATAAATGAAAGAATTACAATTCAGGGAAGCTTTGCGTGAAGCCATCAGTGAGGAGATGAGACGTGATGAACGTGTTTTCCTTATGGGCGAAGAAGTGGCAGAGTACAATGGAGCTTACAAAGTGAGCCAGGGTATGCTTGACGAGTTTGGTCCGAAACGGGTTATTGATACTCCGATTGCTGAGCTTGGCTTTGCAGGAATAGGAGTAGGCGCAGCTATGAACGGGCTAAGACCTGTAATTGAATTCATGACATTTAATTTTTCTCTTGTCGCCATTGATCAGGTTATAAACTCCGCCGCGAAAATGATGAGCATGAGCGGTGGACAATATACTGTTCCGATTGTTTTCCGCGGCCCGACAGGCTCTGCAGGAATGCTGAGCTCGCAGCATTCACAGGCATTCGAAAACTGGTATGCAAACTGTCCGGGATTGAAAGTGGTTGTTCCTTCAAATCCTGCTGATGCAAAGGGTTTGCTGAAGTCAGCGATACGCGACAACGATCCTGTAATTTTTATGGAGAGTGAACAGATGTATGGTGATAAGGGAATGGTTCCCGAAAGCGAATACCTAATTCCAATTGGTGTTGCTGATATAAAGACTTTCCAGCACAGTGGGATCCGAAGCTTGGAATTCACGTGACTTGAAGTCGCGGC
>JADMIO011260219.1_pt1 | contig 100001 bp, 96 predicted proteins | sample 8958161 | NCBI WGS metagenome assembly JADMIO01 (sample SAMN16585339, study PRJNA669376) | soil metagenome | isolation source: Crop rotation soil | place: USA: Cullars Rotation, Alabama | collected 2011 | reverse complement strand
GGCCGCGACTTCAAGTCACGTGAATTCCAAGCTTCGGATCCCACTGTGCTGGAAATTACAGCCGCATTGCGAGGAACTTTTTGTGCCTTTCGGTCAGACGGGACGCCGATCCTCTCATGTGCATACAACGCGAATCTCTACAACAATGGCCTGTCGCCCGATGGGAAGTATGCGGCTTGCCAGACTGCCAACGCTCCTGATGCCAAGGATGGGTCCATGCTCACTATCTTCGATCTCGAGCGCGGCATCGAGCTATCCCGATGGCATCCAGAGCCGGGCTGGGCATCGATCTACGACTTCGCAGCGGACGGGACGCACGTGGTCTTGTCGTATCGGGATGGAGCTTCAGCACGCTACTCACTCACTGGCGACTTTCTCGATAGACCGTCCTGGCTCGAAGGCGGCGTGAGAAATGGCAATCCACGGATCATCGAGCTTGTCCTCAACGAAGCGCCAAGACCTTTGAGCCCCGATTTGGCGGGGCGCCTCATTGAGGGCGCCGATATGGCCTTCAAGAATGGGTTGCCGGATGACAAGCGTACGCGTGCATGGGCATTGAAATTGAAGGCGATGTGTTTCGATGCCATCGACGACCGCGCGTCCGCGCTTGCGTATTACGAAAAGGCGACTGACCTTGATCCGGCGTGCGGGGCAAAACGTCGCTCTTCGCAGTTACGGAAGGCTCTCGGCCGCGAGTGATCGAATGCGACGAGAATCGTGCCCGCGATCACCGCCATGGACAATCGTACTCGCGCTGAACGGCTTCGACGGCTCGCCGTCTATCATGAGCCTTAAATATATCCGGTAATTGGGAAGCGTCAGGAAATCCTGCCGTTCGAAGGTAGGCTCAAACTCGCGCGATAAGTATGACGCATCTTCAGCGCCGACACGAAACACGATCAATGTTCCCGCATTGCCTAGCACTGCATGGCGCACGTCGGGTTGAAGCTGGTGAAGGTACTGGTGCGCAAGGAGCATCGCTATGCCGTACTTCCGAAGTTCCGCCGTCATTTCGATCAGTGAGAGTGTGGTGAATGTTTGAAACTCGTCGACGGCGACATGGAACGGCACCCGGTCCTGTTGCGGAAGCGATGCCCGTGTGAACGCCGCAAGCGCTATGGCCGTCATCAAGAGTCCACCTACAAGACCCGCGCTATCGGCACCGATCTGGCCTTTTGCTAGGTTCACAATCACGATTTTTCCCTCGTCCATGAGCTGGCGGAAACGAAGCGGCACCTTTGGCTCGATGAAGAAGCGGTGCAGCCGTGGATCCGCTAGGAAGGCGCCGACCTTGTTCTGGATCGGCGCGATCGCTTCTGCTTGATAGCGATACGTGTATTTCGGGTACTCCGTGCGCCAGAACGCCCGCACTTGTTCATTTGAAAGACCATTCACGACACGCTGCCGGAACGACTTGTCGGCGTACATCCGAAGTATGTCGGCGAAATTTGTGTTGGGATGCTCAAGAAGAGCAAGAAGTGTATTGCGCAGGATATGCTCCATGCGTTGCCCCCAAGCGAGGGGCCACATTTTTTGAAAGAGTTCCATCATTCCGGAAGCAACGAGACTCTGACGCTCGGGCGAGACGTGCGTGAGCGGGTTGTACCCGTAGGATTGCGTTGCATCGGGCAGATTGATGTACACAAGGCTGTCCTCGCGCTCGCGTGGCACGCGAGCCGCAACTCGGCTCGCCAAATCGCCGTGTGGGTCGATAAGAGCGCACCCGCGGCCGGCTTCCATGTCTTGCACAAAGAGCGTTTCAAGAAGCGTCGATTTGCCCGTTCCCGTCTTGCCGATCACGTGCATGTGCGAAAGGCGGTCATCTTGCCGGATGCCGAACAACTTGAGCTCATTGCGGAAGTTCGTTCTCGCGAAGTACGAAATTCTCTGGTCACGCATTCACGAAGCGTACGCCGGCGAATAGGAATGAGCATGGAGGGGCGAAGCACATGGAGCGCGCTGGCCAAAGAAAACCGGCACCATTTGGTGCCGGTCAGAGTTCACTCGGCGGCTTCTGCGCCAGACATGACATCATCGCGCTTCCGGACCCTCAGGACTTCGGGAATCCACCGAGTTTCCGAGAGGAAACGTTCCGCAACTGCTCCCATCTCATCTTTCTTGAGCCCTCGAAGACCCCGTGCCGCGGTTGGGCTCGCGCCCTCCGAAACAGCGGCGACGATCTGCTCCTTGGTGATGCGGTTGAAGTACCCGTCCTGGGTAGGCCGCCACCAGTCCGCCATATCGAGCGCCATCGCTTCAGCCACCATGGTGGCATACGCGATACGATCTGTGCTGCCTGACTTCCTATGCGTCACATCGGTCGTCATCGCGACACAGAGTGCGAGAAGTTCGAGCCGCTCCTTTTCCGAAAGCGTTGCAAGCCAAGGCCAGAGCTTTTCCCGATCCGGAATGCGTTCGAGCCAGCGGTCATGACGGGAGTGGAACGCCATGGCCGCTTTGCTTTGACCAATCGTCTTCGACAGCTTTCCCAGATCGACGGTCGATGCAGACAGTCCGAAGCACGTGGCGTATCCCTCATGGTAGAAGAGGGAGAGAACCATCGTGTGAAGGAGTGCGGTGAGCGCTGCTTGGGGCTCTGATGCCACGACCTCCCGGAGAGCCGCTGTATAGTGGGCTGAAAGATCGACAAACAGGGCCTCAGAATAGCCGTTGGAGGATTTCGACTTCTCCTCTGTGGCGCCCTGACCCACGATGCCCGTTGTGACAGGCCGCTCGGCCCGTTTGACGAGGCCACGAACGATTTGTGGTTCACCGGAGTAATCGAGACCGATGACGACGCCGGCCCGCCCTTTCTCTTCGGCCGGCCATGCTTCGCGCTTTCCGTTTAGGGCGTCGATTTCCGCCGACACTTGATCGAGCTCCGCTGAACCATCCTCGTCACCGTCTTCCAGCGAAGCCACGATTTGATCGTAGCGTTCGCACAAGCCGGTGAGTCGTGCCTCTTCGTCGCTTGTGAGCGAAGCAGCATCCATCGTCGCTTTGTCGAAACGAGTGAGGTACTCGTAATCGATTTCGGCAACGACTTCCGTCCAATTCCACCCCTCTGCGTGGACCTCCTCGGCCAGCGACTTGAGCTTTTCCGAGACGAGCAGATCAAGCAGGCGACTATCCGTGAAGTACCCTTCGTTTTCACCGTCGAAAAGGTCACGGACAATGGTCCCGCCCGCTTCTTCATACGCTTCGGCGCCGACAAACCGGGCCCGACGGTCGGTTCCATCAACAAGGGCGCGCGTGAGGAAGCGACGGATGGCCGTTGGCGTGCGATCGTTCACCGGATTATCGAACCAGGTCGCCTCCTGTGAACGACGATCGTCCGAGATCGTGAACGCCATCAATTGTTCAAGCGACATCTCGCCGGAACGGTATTCCGCAATGAGACGCGGAGATACGCGCGCCAGTTTCAAACGCTGCTGAACAACCGTTCCGGAAAGACCGAACCGAGCGCCGATATCTTCGGCCAATAGGCCCTCCTTTTGGAGCTTGGCAAAAGCCTCGAACTGGTCGGCCGGATGGATAGGTGCACGAATGATGTTCTCCGCGAGCGAGACTTCGGTTGAGCCTTCGGCCTCTCTCGGTCCGAGAACCAGGCATGGCACGCCATAGTGCTTGCTGATCTTCTTGTTCTTCACGAGAAGGTTAAGTGCGGCAAGCCGCCGTCCGCCGGCGACGACTTCGTACAGATCGCATTCGGTTGGCGATGAGCCGGTCGTTGGCCGCACGACGAGGTTCTCCAGAAGCCCGTTCGCCTCGATGCTCGCGGCAAGCTGCCCGACTTCGGAAAGCGGGTCGGTCTTGCGAATGTTGGCCTTGGATCTCTTCAATTGGCAAAGCGGTATCGTTATGAGCTTGTTGCTCATTGCGACGTCCTCCGATGTTTGAAAGTTGGCGCGATGCGTCAATCGACGCGCTTTGTTTCGCGCGGACCTGCAAGGAACAGTGTCCGCAGACCATGGTCGCCGCGCCGGCAGCGTACGCCTAGGAGGGGAAATGACTCAAAGCCGGTACTTCTTTAGCGCCAAAACGTACTAAGCGGCTTTGGCCGTGTGCGATTGAATGGATGCCTTCTCCCTCCTTTGAGCGTCAGAAGGGTCGGCAATACAATGGTCAACGATGGCCTGTACGAGTCGCTGCAATCGTTCTTTGCCGGTTCGAGCTTTGGTCCGATATGGTCCACCTAAAGGGACAGGTTCGGTTTTCGCGAGTTCGCGAAAGGGACTTTCCCAAGAAATTACAAGCTCTTTTTCGGCAACCGCGAGGTTCGAGGTCACTTCTTTGAGGATCTCACGGAGATTATCGTCGTTTCCCAATTCCGGCAGGCTTTGCAACGATTTTACTTGTTCGAGGATTTTTCGCACCCTCTCGCCGTAGCGATCATTGCCGGCGTCCACGTCTGCCTTCTGCGCGCAAATGTCGGCTCGCTGCGCCAAGAGCGATTCCTTCCGCTCCAGATACGCGTCGCGTTCGATCAGCCGGTCAATGTATGCATCAGTAAGACGGCCAATCCGTTCATCGACCGCAGCCGTTGCGAGATCCATCACTCGCGCTTCTTCGGCTCGATCGACCTTCATATGCTGGATGACACGCTCGATATCAATCGACACTGCCTGCAATTCGGCTTCACTAAAGCGAAGAAGCGCCCCTGCCTTGCCGAGCTGGCCATCGATGAGTTCTTCACGAACGCACGTCGTGGGGCAGGTCCTTGTGGTGCACCGATAGTAGACGTGGCCTTTGTGCCGTGAGGCCACCAATGTGTAGCCACAGACGGCGCAGCGAAGCATGCGTTGGTATCGAAACCGATGGCGGGACGCCTTATGCGGCGCTCGTGAATTGAGCATCGACCGTACCCGGTCGAAGAGCGATTTCGCAATGAGCGGCTGGTGCAAGCCCTGGAATGTCTCACCAGTCTTGTCGATTCGAATGATGCCGACATAGAAAGAGTTATTCAGGATCGTTGCTATCCCGTGCCGTGAGAGCCGGCGACCGACCCGCGAACGTAGGCCGCGTTTGTGCATCTCGTCGCGCAACGTGTAGATGGACCAATCGCCCGTCGCATACAGCTCAAAGGCCTTTGCGACCAACGGGCCACGCAGAGGGTCGATCGTTTTCGACTTTGCCTTGCCGTTGTCGAGATATCCAATTGGCGCCCGAAGCGGGTAGTATCCCTGCTTAAGACGCCCATAGAAGCCTTTGCGCACCTCCTCTCGGAGATTGCGCACGTAATCCGCTGCCACGACCGCTTGGATGTCCGCAGATAGTCGTCCACCACGCGATTGGAGGTCGATGCTCTCATGCGCGAAGTGGAGTTCAATACCGCGGTCAACAAGCTCGCCGAGCATCGCCCAGTCCCGAAGGTTTCTAGCGCTCCGGTCGATTTTGTGCGTAATCACCCCTCGCGCCTCGCCGCCCTCTAGGCGGCGGACCATAGGTGCGAAAATTGTGCGGCCCTGCTTTGCCGCAGTCTCCTGTTCTTCGAACCACTCGCAGATATCGAGGTTGTGCCGGCGAGCGTACGCCTCGATAGCGGCCTTCTGTTCCTGGAGGCTGGATCCCTTTTCCCCTTGTTTGACGGTCGAGACCCGCGTGTATGCGAAATATCCCTTCATGGTGGTGGGTATGCGCCTAGGGTAGCATTCGCGGCGGGCTCCCGCGAATCGATACGATGCATCTCGCCGTCGGTCACAACGCGGTCGAGCACTTGCAGGACAGCGAACCACCTACGCGTCGCCGCTTCAATTTCCGCAGCCGGCGCTCCCGGCATGAGCAGCGCGACGAACTCCGAACGCAGAGGCGTTTCCATCCTCTAATGGTGCGCCCTTAGACAGGCGATCCAAGGAGTGAAAGTGCCTCTTTGCTGCTCATTTTCCCTACTCTCGCTACCACCTCATTTGTTGCAAGCTGGAAGGATGGGCAATCGAGTTCGGCGGGAAAATATGCTTCTCGTGTCTGAGGTTCGTTCAGATGGAACGATCATTGAGACCGTGTACGACCCTCACACGAATACAACTTCGTTCGCGATTTCGGACAACACTGGCATTCAGATCATTCCGGAATGGTCCGAAGGCGACGACACCTTCGTGCCCGTGCGGCCGACGAACAACCTTCTCCGCCACCACGCGCTGCTTCTGCCATCAACGCCATCCGAATTTGGCAGCATTGATGTTCTCATCGAGGCGATCGAACAATATGTGAATCGGTACGTCAGCCTTACCGAAGAGGCGCGCGCCCTATCGATCGCCTACGTGCTGCTCACATGGGTCTTTGATGCCTTCAACGAGCTACCTTATCTGCGATTCCGCGGCGACTACGGTACTGGCAAGACGCGCGCACTGCTCGTCATAGGTTCGATTTGTTATAAGGCGTTCTTCGCTAGCGGCGCTTCCACAGTCTCCCCGATCTTCCATACTCTCGATACATTCGGCGGAACGTTGATCTTCGATGAGGCCGATTTTCGCTTCAGCGACGAGAAGGCAGAGCTGGTCAAAATCCTGAATAACGGCAACGCTCGGGGCTTTCCGGTCCTTAGAACGCATGTGACTCCGAAACGGGAGTTCGATCCACGCGCATTTTCCATTTTCGGCCCCAAGATCGTTGCAATGCGCCGATCGTATGAGGATAGGGCTCTCGAAAGCCGTTTCCTTACGATCGAGATGCAGTCGGGCAGTAACAGCATTGATGTTCCGATCAATCTGCCCGATGACCAGAAGGCCGAGGCACGAACGCTGCGCGACAAACTGTTGTGCTTTCGCCTACGGACGAGGACGTCCGTTGCGCTGGATCACGCGCTAGCGTCCTCAGCGCTTGAACCACGGATGAATCAGATACTTTTGCCCCTGCTATCCGTTTGCACGAACGACACCATGCGCCAAGTGATTCACGAATTCGGTCGCTCGGTACAAAGCAGAATCATGGCGGAGCGCTCAACTAGCACCGAGGGCGATCTTCTTCTCGTCCTCGCCGAGTTTCCCGAACGCGATAGGCTGTCTCTAGCGACGATCGTTGACCGGTTCATAGCAGCGCATGGTAGCGACTATGAGCGACCCGTTAGCAACCGATGGATTGCGTCGGTGCTGCGCCGGCTCGGCATCAATTTGTACAAGAGCAATGGCATATCTGTTATCGCGCCCGGTCAGGACACGCGGTTATCAGTCCTGTTCGACCGGTACGGCGTGAACGCTGTTCTGAGGGAGCCAGGGAGCTAGGGCTCAGTCTAAGGTGCGGTCTCGCACGCGATTGCGAAACGCAATCCACACGTTATCGCCGGTTATGCATCTCCCTCACTCCCTAAATCCCCGAAATGTCCGTCAAGATATGCATTTCCCCTACTAGGTGGCGCCGTCGTTGCACGAAATCATGAAGGGTGGGCGATGCACCTTTAGCCATTGCCGCTAGCTCCTTTCTCCATGACATCGAAAGTTCCCTGTTATCTTCGCACGCTCCGACGCGAATGGAACCTAAGCCAACGTGAATTGGCGCGGCTTCTGCCTCGCTCTGGTCGCAACAGAATTTCGCTGGTAGAGCGCGGCGCCCGCTCGCCAAATTCATCTGAGCTGTTCGGCTATGCACTCATCTTCGGCATATCCCCCCGACGTGTTTTCCCGAGATTCGTTGAGGAGCTGGAAGATGAAATCCTGCGCCGCGCTTGGAAGGAACTAGAGCGTCTTCAGAAGGAGGAATCGCCATCAGCCGCTGCCAAGATCGCCCTGCTCGAAGGGCTCCCTTCACGTGCGGGCGATATCGATGTTGAAGAGGTATGACATGGGAAAAGAACAAGGATCTGGTACTCGCGGTACAGCCTTTCCGGCGCGGGTTTGCTTTCGTCCTCATGGAGGCGGCACTTGCGCCGGTTGACTGGGGTATCAAGGAATTTCGGGGTCACAATTGGAACGGCCAAGCGCTTGCCGCGGCGAAGACACTAATCGAGCGCAATCACCCGGACGTTCTTGTGATTCAGGACTACATCGATTCACGACCAATAAGGTCGCACCGGGTGCGGCGATTGCAACGCCTCATCGCTTTGCAAGCGGTCCGTGAGGGCGTGGAAGTCCACCGATACACGCGCGCCAACATGCACTCTTGCTTCGCCCGTGGCGGCGCACGCACTCGTTATGAAATCGCTCAGACGATTGCTGCACAAATCCACGCCTTCAGCCATCAGTTGCCGCCCGCTCGAAAACTGTGGGATCCCGAAAATCACAAGATGTATCTGTTCGACGCGGCCGCGTTGACTTGGACGTTCTACGCTTCCTTGGACGGGGGCGTAGCCGCAGCGGCCTAGGTCCATCTCCTCCGCATGCGGCGGCATCGGAATCCCTCCGGTGTCGCCACAATGCGTGGGAGATCACCATGAATGAACTTTCTTCGGTTGAAACGCGCGACGTTTACGCCGCGATCACACACAAGATCATTGAGGCTATGAACACTGGCGTCACACCTTTTGTAATGCCTTGGCACCGAAGCGGTGCGGGTATTGCACGGCCGACAAATGCAGTCACGGGTTACGTCTACCGTAGCGGCAATGTGATTGCTCTCTGGGCTGCGGCAGCCGTTGCCCGATACGCGTCAGGGTATTGGGCGAGCTATCGCCAGTGGCAGCACGTCGGGGCACAGGTCCGCAAGGGCGAACGTAGCTCGGTCATCCTCTTCTACAAGGAAGCCACACCCGAAAATGACGATGAGGAGGAACCGCCACGACGCTTCTATGGCCGGGCCTACCATGTATTCAATTCAGGCCAAGTGGAGGGGTGGCAGCCTCCCGAACCTCAGCGGCGGGATCTCGTCCGATCCCTTGAACACGTCGAGGCGTTCGTCGGTGCGCTCAACGCGAACATTCAACATGGTGGAAACGTTGCGCAGTATCGCCCCGGGAGGGATGCGATCGACATGCCCCCGCGAAGCCAATTCGTCGGCAGTATGACGAGCTCACCAACTGAAGCGTACTATGCCACGTTGCTCCACGAGCTTGTTCACTGGACTGGCGCGGCGCATCGACTGGCGCGCGATCAAGGCGAACGCTTCGGCGACCAATCATACGCAATGGAAGAATTGGTTGCCGAGTTGGGAGCCGCGTTCCTCTGTGTGGATCTCGGCGTCGCAAACGATCCGCGCCCAGACATGGCGGCCTATGTGGAGAATTGGCTTGCGGTGCTCAAGCACGATCAGAAGGCCATCTTCACGGCGGCGAGAAGCGCACAGCGTGCAGTCGACTATTTGCAAACGATTGCGCACCCTATGAACGAAACAGCCTGATCAAACGATCATCTTGCCTCAGTGGGTTACCCGCTGGGGCTTTTTTTGTCTGGACCCAACAGCCTTCCGGAGACGCCGTGCTCAGCTACTCAAGAAAATTGCACGGCTAAACGCAAAGTGACGTATGCTTCCTGGAGTGCATTAGCATCCCTCTTGATCGGGCCAGCCAACAGATCCTTATGTCGCTTATCAGCGTTGATATTGGAGGCTCTTGGATCAGAGGTGGATTCGCTCATATGCGGACCGCCCGAGCCGAGATTGCACTTCCGACGCCGCAGACCCGGGCTGACGGACTGAACACGCTCGCTGAAGTGACTGAGCGTTTGCTTTCGCAAGTAAACTACGTTCGGCACATCGTGGTGTCATGCGGTGGGTTGGTACGGAAAGACGGTACCGTAGAGAAATCGCTCTACACGCCGTTCAGCGGAGTGAACTTGGCCAGCTTTTTCCAGGACCAGTTCAAGATTGGGGCGCTGGTCAGGAACGACGCGCATCTACAATTTCTTGGACTGCCTGTTGGTCGAGGCACATTCGTACTATTGACTTGGGGAACAGGGATCGGTGGGGCTTTCGGACATAACGGGTGGCCGGCTGAGGGGCACTCGAACTTCGCAGGTGAGTTCGGCCATAGCCTGAAAGGATCGTCCACCAAGTGTTGTGCGTGCGGTAGTCGAGGGTGCCTCGATCTCACAGCGAGCGGCCGGGCCCTGGATGCGAACCTTGGACAAAATTGGTATGATAGATTGACGGATATGAACGTCGCCGAACGTCTCAAGCAAGTTGGGTGCGAACTGGCTTCCGTCCAAACCCTGCTCGGAAGATTGTTCGATCCACGCTGCTTATGCCTCACGGGGCGAATTTTCGGTATTGCTCAGGTCAGAATGGCGCTCAACAATCGGCCCGCCGGTGATTGGCCCCGCTATCGGTCGATTTTTTGTCTTGACTCGTGGGCCCTCATCAGGCGAGGCGCCATTCGCTTAGTAGACAGCGCAGAGGGCATTCTATGACGAACACGATCCCATCTCTGTGTGCTTCAGTCGCTGGGAAAGCCTCTGGCCTCGGCGTTGCCATTCACGATGCGGGGTACCGAGCGCTAAATCTGAGTTTCAAATATGTGGCGATAGAAACTGCAGACCTACGAGAGACTGTTCGGGCACTGAAAGCGCTAAACGTTCGTGGGTTCGGTGTATCCATGCCTTACAAGGCAGATGTCATTAGGTTGTTGGACCGGGTGTCCGATGACGTCACCACGCTCAATGCCTGCAACACTGTCGTAAATGACAGTGGCCGTCTGCACGGATTCAACACGGATTGGCGGGGAGCGATGGATGCGTTGACGAACTCCGGAGTTACATCACCGAGCAGAGCATTGGTTGTCGGTTCTGGAGGCGTCGCACGTGCGCTCGTTTTGGCACTAAAGACATTGGGCTGGCACGTAACCGTTAGCGCTAGAAACCGCGCGACTGCGAAGGATTTGTGCTCACGGTTTGGGCTCGGAAAACCGTTGCCTTATCCCCCGCCTGCCGACAACGAAGTGAAGCTCATCGTCAACGCTACGCCAGATGCATCTTATCCAAATGGTTCTATCAACTTGGACCACTTTCGCGGTGCGTCGGCCCTATTTGATGTTGTGTTCACGCCTCCCAAGACATCGTTAGCGGAAGCCGGACAAAAACGTGGATTGGTTGTAGTTCCCGGGTGGCAGATGCTGTTGCACCAAGCTGCCCACCAATTCAAACTTTATACCGGTCGCGAGGCCCCGATAGACGCGATGAAAACCGCACTGAAAGAACTTCTCGGGGAGTTCTGATGGTGACGAATAGCGCGTCAATTACTATCACCGCTGACGATTGCGGCGCATTGGCGTGCATAGACGATGCTGTCCTTTGCCTTCTGGCTGACGGGCTCCTCACGGAGGCAGCAGCTTTTCCAAATGGCCAAACTTTCTCCAATTTCGGCATTAACACAGCAGGGCGTTACGCCGTAATTCCACATTTAACGTTGACCTTCGGGACACCGATCACAGATCCCCGACCGCTAGAACTACTACTCAAGCAAACTGGCGAGTTTGCTGAACCACGGGATTACTTCACTGGTAGCATCGAAGGTGCGATTGCTGTTTGGAGCGAAACGCATCTTTCAAGGGCATCTGAAAAAGCTGTTGAAGCCGAGTTGGAGGGCCAATTGGAATTCTTTGCCTCGATCCATGGACAGGCATCCAAGATAACTATGCATCACGATATCGACATTCAATATCACGAACGGTTGGGCATACGGGGCGATTCGATATTGGCGCTCGGCAGGTATTGGCGGCATCTCCAAGGGCATACGGCAGGAACCTCATGCGGTTTCCTTCCGGCATCCGCGAATTTGGCTGATGCGGAACAGTTCGTACTCGAAGCCATTGAATCAAGCATCGAAAAAAGTCGGCGAGCGGACGGCCAAAATGTGGAAGTTGTTTTTCATCCATCCATGCCGTCTGAAACTCTCCCGGCTTTCACAGTCTATACCGCCCAAAGGTGCCTTGAATTTGAGGCTTTGAGGTCCGCAGGCGTGCGACGGCTCCTCGCGACCGGCGCTCGAACTGAACGCGGAATGAGATTCTAGTGCGGTGCCAACGTTGAGAGGAGACGAGGGCCATGCCGCCTTTTTCTTTTGTCGGTGAGGAAAGCTCACAGTTTACCCGCTTTGCAAGAGCGTGCTTAGACGCGGGTCTGAAAGAAATCCGAGTGGCAATTTCCGGTCGGGAGCCGCTGACCTCGCGGCCGGTTCCAATCGAAGGGGTACTCCAAAGCGCGACTGTGGATGGATATATCCGTTTCATTTCAGTGTTGGAGGATAACTCTCCCCTGCCATTCAATATTGGTGGATCAAACGCCACGCGCAGCATCGCTGCAAACCAAGTCCGGTTCAACCTTTCTGACGATGAGACAATACGGCTTCGGCAGTGGGGCGAGGCCGAGCACAGGTACATTCCAAGATTGTCGATCTCCACCGTCGAGGGAAAGGACAAGTACGATGCTTGCGAGGCGGCCTTGAAAACCGCCAGTCCCGCGAGCGTACACAAGGTCTTGGAGTTCCTGGGCGACGAACTTCCATCAATACGAACCGAAGCTGCACTGACTCTTCGAGCGCTGTCCACGACGATAAATGATCATCCTGCTCTTCAGTTGGAAGTTGAAAGTAAACTCATTGAGTTCAGCTCTCGCGAGGACCACCGAGACGCCCGCGTAGCTGCGATAGAGGACCTTGGATACATTGGTGATGAACGGAGCAGCGTGTTCTTGGCGAGGTTTGCGCAGGAGATGGCCTGCGAGCAAAGTTGCTGGGCAGCCGCTATTGCGCTCAGTCGATTGCAAGGCGCCGACGATGTTCTTTCGCCTCTGATAAAAATGGTGGACAATCCATCGCGTTGGGTTCGCAGCGCTGCGCTTCTTTCGCTGGCGCGGCGGGCTGACCGCGATTCCCGGGAAAAGTTGGAGCCCGTATTTGCGAGGTTCCTCTTTCCTACAGAGGACGAGCAGCTTCGGATCTATGCTTGCTTAGGCCTGAACCGATTTCGCGAATTTGAATCCGTCACATGGGAACGATTGGTCGCGGCCATCAGCGATGACCAAGCGTCCATCGGAACAAAAGGTTATGCGGCGTTGGCAATTGTTGGTGCGTTCCAAAAGTGTCCCGAAGACGTTCGGCGCACAGTCGCAAATGTGATCGCCACACTGCCCCGTCCAGGCGATATCGGCGTTGGCACTATCGATACCGTGTGGGGATTTGAGTTTCTCGCCGAGTTGGCGAGTGTTTGTGCGCAGCCGAAAGTCGCGGCGCGACTCTACCATCGCCTTGCGACATCATTTCATGACTGGCGCGCAAAATACTACAAGGCAATTAAGGCCTATGAGCTCGGCGAGGCTGAAGCCGTAAGTGGTGATGGCGATGACGCAATGGTAATTTTCGAGGAGGGCATCAGGGAGCTTAACTTCCAAATTGATGAATTGCCGCAGGAGACCATCGCGACGATCGATTTTCGCCGTTCCATCATTTCCGCCCGCCTACGCTTGCAGGCATGCTTTCGTGAGTGGCTCAACGCGACCGATATCGAGCACCTCGCAGGTGTGCGTGCCGCCCTCGTCGAAATTAGACGATCCTACCAAACCTACAGCACACCAGATGCGCACATAGGCGGCGACCGGCAACTTGTCCAACGAGAACGCGACTACTTGCGCAACACGGTAGATCTCCTTCGTGTTGCGGAAAGCCTTGTCGTGATCGATGAAAAAGGCAGGGGGCCGTTTCCAAGCGCTGACGGGATGTCGGAATTCGCACATTTGGTCCAACTTGCCGAAGAGAGCGTTACCAAGCTCTTGGACAATCTTGACCGATCGTACAATTCCCAGATGCATGCATTGTGTTCCGAAGTACTGGAGCGTCTGCAAGTGTTGAGCGCTACGCTAGTAAGCGCGCGGAGCTTGCCGACCGGCGATCAGATGAGATTGCTGCGAGCGAAGGTAGCAGAAATCAGAGCGGTTTTTTGGAGTTCAAGTTGGCCAATGCCCGGGCGCGCATGTCCAATCTACGGTCTGGGACGCGCCCTGCTTGGAGTACGTCAAAACGGCTATTCAGGATCGGGGGCGGCGCATGATCCATATGTCTTCGAGGTCGGCTCAAAACCCATATTTCCCCTGTTCGTTAAGGTATTGGAGATGGTGACGGGGGGTAACGCGAGGCTCAGCGTCACACATACGGTTGCGGGCCGTAGCAATTCGCGGGAGGTGCCCGTCGTTGAAGGCGATTTTCCAATACCCATAGATCTACAAGAATGTCCGACGAACACTCCGTTCACCATTGAGGTTAGAGCTGAATTTGTATCTCGGGATTGTACCCAAGTCGCAAAGGACAACGTGTACTTTCTGGTGAAGAGGTAGAGCCGTGCGCGTTGCCTCGATTAACATATGGAACGTGCAAGGTCCGGCGGTCCGTCAGCATGATCTCATTCGAGAACTGGAAGCGGTAAATCCTGACGTTGTGCTGTTTCAAGAAGTGTCGTTTGAAAAGATTGGCTGGCCGCAATCACGTACGATCGCGAATGCACTTGGTCATCGATACGAGAAATTCTTTTATGCTGGAAGTTGGAAAGCGCGTAGCGAAGGGCTGGCGATATCATCGCGGTTTCCGATGCTTTCAACTTTTTCCAAACCATTGCCCGTCGGATCGGACGGCATGGGCCGAATTGTCTGCGGCGCGCGGTTGGAGTATCGCTCAACTTTGTTGGATGCCTGTACTCTCCATCTCGCGTATCCAATGTCCGCTGGGGATGAACGAGCGCGACAGGCGGATGTCGCGAAGGCGTTTCTTCTTCAGATGAACAAAGACTTCGAAGAGCGCCCGCTAATCTTGGGAGGCGACTTTAATGACATCCCAGATTCGCGCGCCGTGATTAGTTTTCTTAGCGGACATGCGAGCCTGACGGATGTTTTCAAGTCGGTGCCGGCCAAGCGCCGATGGACCTTTTCTTCCGCCAATTCCTACGGGGAGCCCGCATTGGGCTTGGATCGTTGCATTGACTACATGCTAGTGAGCTCCCAATGCCGTTGGGCTGGTGCTGAACTATTCGGTACGGGGCCGAAATTCGTGTCAGATCATTTTGGTGTGTATGCTGACATCGTGGTTCCACATGACGATGCGCTCCATTGATTGCATCATCGGCACACGACCCGAGGCAACAAAGGGCTGGTTGATAGTTGATCACTTGGCGCGGCAGCGTGAGCGCGTCAGGATGTTTTTCAGTGGTCAGCACGTCAAACTCCTTGATGATGTCATCAAGGACCTAGGGCTTATTCCTCGCGTCGAGAGCACGTGGCTTAGCCGCACCGAGCCCGGGCCGAATTACGATTGGCGGTCGAACTTCCGCTCGGGACTCGGTACTTTATGGAACTCAACTCGGCCGGCTGCCGTCTGCGTTGTTGGAGACACCGACACTGTTCGGATCGCGGCAGAAGTAGCCTCGCGCAACGACATACCAATCGTTCACGTCGAAGCGGGCATCCGCCATGCTGGGCAATATGCTAGTCCGGAACCTGAAGAATTTAACCGGCGAGCCATCAGTAAGCTTGCTGCTCTCCACTTGGCACCTACTGTCACGGAGGCTCAACACCTTTACACCGAAGGAATTCCGCGCGGCGATGTCGCTATTATTGGCGACTTGAGCCACTGCGCGATTGCTTGCGCTTGGCGCGCCCGAGTTGGAAGAACCGTAAGAAGCCCCCTTGGACCGTCATCGATTAGCCTGAACCATAGGCCATATGCGCTCTGCAGCTTCCATCGGTCAACAAGTCTGTCCGATCAATCGTCTTTGCTCAAACATTTCCTTGACACAGTGCGGACATTCCACGAAATCGACTTCATCCTGATCGAGCGGATTGATACGCGCTGGAGTCAATTCTACGCGCAGCTCGCAAGTGTTTCGAACGTACGGCTCGTCGAACCCCTGAGCCCGAGCGAGTGCCTCGGCGCACTCTTGCAATCCAGCCTGGTAATAACCGACTCAGCTGGATTGCAGCAGGAAGCACTGCTCCTAGGCAAACGAGCTATCGCATGTCGGCGCGAGGTCGAACTACAGGCTGGTCACAAATTCTTGCATATTGTGCAGCCGCCCTTCTCAAATCTCCTTGAAGTTGTTGGGCTATGCATTGTCACAGCTGGAACACACCAGCTTGGTCCAAACGTCACCGCCATTAATTCAACGGCCATGACTACTGTGGCAACTGCGGTACAGCAAATCGAGTATCGGTGGTAACGAATATGACGAGAGGCCACAGAGGCGATCCTATGAAGACCGGAATCAAAGGTGCCTTCCTCCTTACATGCGTCTTAGTTGTTGGCGCAGCATCACCATCGCCGATCCAGCCGCCAATAATGCAGCCTCAAGCACAGGCACCACAGAAGGAAACAGATGCGCCGTCCTGGTGGTCAGAAATCGTAGACAAGCTCTCAGATGCGCTAGCTACGTTGATCGCAGCCGGCGTTGGCTTTGGTGCGTCAATGATGGCCGAGCGAGTCGCATGGCGACGTCGAAAGGCGGAAGAAATCCGCTCTGAGCAACTGACGAAATTGCTTCAAAGCGCTCGCAATATCGAAATGTGCCGGACAAAGTTAGCTAGGTTTCAGAACCTGGCAACATCAGTAGCGAATCCTGGTCCTGGTCAGGATGTCGACGTGCTTAGGGCGACAACAATCAGATCCGCACAGGAGACCGCAATGTTCTTGGGAGAAAAACTTGGTGAAATTGAATTGGAGAAGCTGGAATTGCGTGCTCTCCGGGTCGGCAGCACGGCCCTTGATGCAATAGGAAGCTCCGCTCTAGCAATCGCAAATTCAGTTTCCACATTAGAGCAGCTTGGCCGACGCTTCGATCAGACTAGCGCGCTCCAGTTATCAGCTGATGATATCCCGATCGACACTCTCACTGAGGCTGTTCTCGTCAGCTTGGAACAGGGATAGCGCCTATTGCCAAACTCGTCAGGCAACCGATTAAAGAAGGTCGCGACACGCTTCGACGCGCGGGCTGCCACGTATGACACAGAATCATTGTGGGTCCACGATAAGCGCGTGGTTCGGGCTCTGACCGCTAATCTACCATCACCAAAGTCAACAATCCTTGAGGTTGCCGCAGGAACTGGCGTTGTCGCCGCGGCTTGTGCTGACCGTGGGCACTCAACCACGTGTACGGACATCTCTGTGGAAATGTTGGTCAGAGCGCGGGCGCGAGGTTTGCGGACCGTCGCATGTGACATGCACAAGCTCCCTTTTCGGCAAGCCACATTCAACGTCGCAATCCTGCGTCAAGGTTTGCAATATGCACGTATTCGCACCGCACTGCGGGAAATGGCTCGAGTTGCGACGGACGAGTTGAGGATCGCTCAAATCATCGCGCGTACCGAGCGCCAGGCCATGTTGTGGCAAAGACTGTTCGCGCTTTTGGGACAATCTGATCGGCGCGTATTCCACCAAGGCGAAATCAGGCGCCTTGGCGAGCATGCTGGTCTGACTTGGATTTCTACGAGCAAGATGCAAGGTCAAGAACGCCTGCTGGGCCCAAACTCACTCAATGCTTCGTATTCCGATGCGCAATCCGCCAAGATTGAGCAATTGATGCGCGCAATCGATTCGAACGCTAGATTCAGGGGCGGAGACTGGCTGCACCGAATTGGCTGGGAGATAGTCACCTTCCGCATTAGAAGCGCCGCCAATTTCCGTAAGATTGGACCTACTTCGTCCTACTTGAACTGCTAGATTCACGGGCGTTAAGTTTCTTCACCAACACTTCGAGATATCACATGCAGACGTCAGCATCGGGCCGCAGTGCCCCAACTCCGAAAGCGGTCGGCATTTGGATTCGGGTCTCGACGGAAGACCAAGCCCGTGGTGAGAGCCCAGAAATCCACGAGAAGCGCGCGCGCATGTACGCAGAAGCGCGCGAGTGGAACGTCCGTGAGGTTTACCGCCTAGAAGCCGTGAGCGGCAAAGCGGTAATGGAGCACCCGGAAGCGAAGCGGATGCTCGCGGATATTCGCGCGGGCCACATCACTGGGCTCATTTTCAGCAAGCTCGCCCGCCTCGCGCGCAACACTAAGGAACTTCTCGACTTCGCGGACGAGTTTCGTGCAGCTACGGCCGATTTGGTCTCGCTCCACGAAGCGATCGATACCGGATCGCCGGCTGGGCGCCTCTTCTTCACGATCGTCGCGGCGATGGCGCAGTGGGAGCGGGAAGAGATCGCAGAACGGGTTGCCGCTTCAGTTCCTGTGCGCGCCGCACTCGGAAAACCCATCGGGGGCGCGCCACCCTTCGGATATCAGCGGGTCGATAAGAAGCTCGTTCCTGATCCGAGAGAGGCGCCGGTCCGGGCGCATATGTATGAGCTCTTCGCCGAGCATCGGCGGAAGAAAACAGTCGCACGTCTCCTCAACGAACGCGGGTTTCGTACACGAAACGGATCGAAGTTCAGCGACACGACCGTGGACCGGCTCATCCGCGACACCACCGCAAAGGGGACGTACCGCCAAAACTACACGCGCACAGACGACCGTACGAAGTCGTGGGAATTCAAGCCCGAGAGCGATTGGGTCCTTACGCCGGTCGAAGCCATCATCGCCGAAGACCTGTGGGCGCGCTGCAACGCGATCCTCGACGAGCAGCGCTCAATCCGGAAGAAGCCAACCCGACAGAACGTGCACCTCTTCAGCGGCTTCGCGCACTGCACCTGCGGTTCGAAGATGTACGTATGGGCCGAATCACCCAAGTACGTTTGCCCCAAATGCCGCAATAAAATTCCAATCATGGATCTCGAAGCCGTGTACCGCGACCAGCTCTCCCAATTCCTCGTATCGCCCGCCGAGATTGCTCGCCATATCGAGGCGGCAAACGAAACGATCCGCGAAAAGGAACGGCTCTTCTCCGCCGCCGAAACCGAACTCAAGAAACTCGAAGCCGAAGACGAACGTCTCTATCGGCTTTATCAAGCGGACAATCTTTCCGCCGACGATTTCGGTCGCCGGCACAAGCCGCTCACCGAACGTCGCAAACAGCTTGAGGACGAACTTCCGCGCCTCCAGGCCCAACTCGATGTGCTTCGGATTTCTGCTGCCGCAAGCAGCGTTGCCGTGGCCGAGGCGAGTGACCTAGCCCTCCGGTGGGACCAATTCTCGAAGGAGGAAAAGAGACATCTTGTGGAGACCATTACGGACAAGATTGTCATTGGAAAGGAGGAGGTTGCCGTAGGCCTCCTCTACCTACCGGCTAGCGGAACTACCGGTGGGAAGGCAACGCGACCTCAGGGGTTCATCGCTGCGACCAGTTGGAATCGCGCCGGGAAACGCACATGCGCGTTGGCGCGCGCGATCACCGCCGAGCCGGATTCGATGGGCTGACGCAGCGAGTCCAACACCTGCCGCTGGAACTCCGGCAACTCGTCTAGGAAAAGAACACCGAGGTGCGCGAGCGAGACCTCGCCGGGTTTGACCCGCAAGCCGCCGCCAACCAGTGCTGCCATCGACGCCGAATGATGCGGTGAGCGGAATGGCCGCACGCGACTGAGCGCGCCATCTTTCAGTTCGCCCGCCAGGCTTTGCACCATCGACACTTCCAGCGCTTCGCGCGCGTCGAGCGGCGGCAGCAATCCAGGCAACCGCTGCGCCAGCATCGACTTGCCCGCCCCGGGCGGGCCGATCATCAGCATGTTGTGGCCGCCCGCCGCCGCGATCTCGAGCGCGCGCTTCGCGGTTTCCTGGCCCTTCACGTCGCGAAGATCGGGCACGATGTAGGCGCCGCCGTCAGCCAGCTTCGCCTCCGGCACCGCCAATACCTGCGCGCCCTTCATGTGATTGATCAGTGCGATGAGCGACGGCGCGGCAATGATCTCCAGGCCGCCGGCCCACGCGGCCTCGCCGCCGTTCGCCTGCGGGCACATGATGCCGCGTCCCGCTTCCGCCGCGGCCAACGCCGCGGGCAAGACGCCGGCGACCGCGGTGATGGTGCCGTTCAGCGATAGCTCGCCGAGCGCGGTGTAACCGGCGATCTCACTCGCGGGCAGGATGCCCATCGCCGCCAACAACCCGAGCGCGATGGGAAGATCGTAGTGCGATCCTTCCTTGGGCAGGTCGGCGGGGGCGAGATTCACCGTCAATCGTTTATGCGGCAGCGCCAGCCCGATGGCGGCGAGCGCCGCGCGCACACGCTCACGGCTTTCGGCGACCGCTTTGTCCGCCAGTCCGACAATGATGAAGGGGTTCACCGCGCCCGCTTCGCCGATGTGCACTTGCACGTCGACTTCGCGCGCTTCGACGCCTTCGAATGCCACGGTGTAGACGTGTGCGATGGTCATTCCGCCCCCGAGGGGCGCAAGTGAACATGATTACGCGCACAACCGGAAGGGGTCAGCGCCGCCTGCGGCGCGCGCGGCTGCGCGGCTTGTGGCCATCCGCCACGACATGTTCGAGGCGGTCGAGTTCTTCTTCGGCCTTCTCGGTGTGCTCCTGCTGGATGGCCTCAAGCTCCTGATCGGGCAGCGTCTCGGCGACGGCGACCTTATTCTGCGCGCCTTCCATCGCGATGATCAGTTCGGCCAGCTTGATCTGGAGCGCCAGCGTGTCGCGGTTCTGCGCGCGCTGAAGCAGGAACACCATCAGGAACGTCACGACCGCCGTCGCGGTGCCGATCTCCATGTGCCACCAGGCATCGAAGCCGCGCACCAGACCGACGATCACCCACGCGAGGATCAACCCAAGCGCAATCAGGAACGCGGCCGGGCGGCCAACGCCGAGCGCAAGATCGCGCGCGCGGCGTTCGAGCCACGTCTCCGCGAGTTCAACCACCTGCGGTTTCGCAGGCGCTTTGCCGTTCTTGCCGTTTGCCATGAATGCCCGGACCTAACCGGAAATGGAAACCGCCAAGCCGCGCGTGGGTTCCCGCCTGCGGCCGCACGGCTTGGTGAATGAACGATTAGTTACCGAGCGCGGCGCGAACGCGCGACTGGAACCAGGCGACCCCCGCTTCGTGACGCGGCGAAAGGCGGCCCTTGTCGTAGATGCCGGCGTCGAGATTTTTCTGTACCGCCTCGCAAATCCACACGTCCTGTCCAGTGGTGGCATCGCTGAGTTTCACCGCTTCGTCGAACCGCGCGCGGTCGCCGCCCTCGTCGAAGAAATAGAGATAGTCGAGACGCGTGCCCGCGTAACCCTCCGGCACGATGCGTTCCAGCATCAGCCCGTCGGCGTATGTGTTCAGCGCGAGGTTGGGCCACAACAGGCCCCATAGTCCGTCCACGGACGATCCGTCGGCGGGGCTGGCATGGTGGAACACGGCCGGATCGTCGACCTCGACTTGATAGGATGACGGGTCGACCGCCGCCGACAATTCCGGATGCACGATCGGAAGGTGGTAGCCCTCGAGATAATTCTCGGCATACGTCTTCCACTGGCACTTCAGGCGATGCGTCGCCATACCGACATAGCGGAAACGATCGAACGCCAGCTTGCGCGACCGCGTGTCCACCGGCTCGACGGTGGCAGACAACGGCGCCGCGTCCATGTCCATGTTGACGAACACAAAGCCGTTCCAGATTTCGCATTTCAACGGCACCAGACCGAACTGACGCACGTCGAAGCCGTCGGCCTTGCCGAAGTCGCGCGCGCTGGCCAGCCGCCCGTCCAGCGCATAGCGCCAGCCGTGATATTTGCAGGTGAGGAAATTCTCGCAACGCGACTCGCCGTCTTCGGCCAGGGGCCCGGCACGATGGCGGCACACGTTGTGAAAGGCGCGGATGCCGCCATCGCCGCGCACCGCCAGCAACGGATAATCGGCGATGGTGGTGGCGACGATCTGACCCTTGTCCCGCAGCTGGCTTTCGTGCGCGAGGAACAGCCACGAACGCGCGAACACGCTTTCGCGTTCGCGCGCATAGGTGGCGGCATCGCGGTAAAGGCCCGCGGCCAGCGTTTCGTGTGCTGCCGTCATGGCAGATCGAATATCAGAAGTTCCGCGGGCGCGCGAGCCGTCAGGTGCAACGCCGTTTCGCCTTCCACCGCGGCGCCGTCGCCTTGTGACAGTTCGGTGTCGTTAACGCCGACGGCGCCGCGCGCGACCTGTATCCATGCCTTGCGGCCGGGCGCGAGAGAAAGCGTGCGCGCCTCGGACGCGCCCATGCGCGTCGTGTACACGGTGATGTCCTGATCGATGCCAACGGCATGCGGCACGGTTTCGCGCGACGCGTTCGGCACGACGATCGGAAGCATGTCGTTGCCGGCGGCCTTCAGATCGTAGGTCTTCTGTTCGTAGCTGGGGCGGTTGCCGCGACTCTGCGGCATCATCCAGATCTGGAGCAGATGCACCGGCTCGGTCTTCGACGCGTTGAATTCCGAATGCTGTACGCCGGCGCCGGCGCTCATGCGCTGGATTTCGCCGGGGCCGATCGTGCCCTGACCGCCGGTGGAGTCGCGATGCGCCAGCGACCCCTCGATGATGTAGGTGACGATCTCCATGTCGCGGTGGCCGTGCGGCGGAAAGCCGGCGCCCGGCGCGACGATGTCCTCGTTGATCACGCGCAACGGCCCAAACTGCACATGGCGCGGGTCGTGATAGTCGTTGAAGGCGAAGGAGTGCCAGGAATCGAGCCAGTCGATTTTGGTGCGGCCGCGTTCGGCGGATTTGCGGACGGTGATCATGGCGGGGGCCGGGGACGGATGTTGCCCGTCTAATATAGGGATCGTGTCAAGGGCGCGGCAGGGCTAGGCGAGGAACGCCTTGCCTTTGAACACCGACAGCAGCCGTACACCACGTTCGGCCAGATATTCGGCGCTGCCTTCTTCGCGGTCGATCATCACCAGCGATGCGTCCACCTGCGCGCCGGATGCGCGCGCGGCCTCGACCGCCTTCCAGATCGAGCCGCCAGTTGTGGCGACGTCGTCGAGGATCAGTACGCGCTTTCCGGCCAGCGTCTCGCCCGGCATCAGGCCTTCGAGCAGCAACCCCGTGCCGTGGTCCTTGACCTGCTTGCGCACGAAGAAGGTGTTGACCGGCTTCTTCTCGGCTTCGCTCAGCGCGGCGATGGAGCCGATCAGCGGCACCGCGCCCATCTCGAGCCCGCCGATGTATTCGGCCTTCTCGGCGTGGATGATATCGAGAAACGCGCGCGCCGAAAGATACGCGCCGCGCGCCAGCATCATCGTCGGCTTGAGGTTGAAATAGAGCCGGCTCTTGCGCCCCGACGCGAGCGTGAAGTCACCCTCGCGGAACGAGCGCTCCTTGATGATGCGGAACAGTTCCTGTCGTTCGGCGGCGTTCATATCGCGTGGCTATCCCGCAAACATCGGAGGATGGCGCGCCCGACAGGATTCGAACCTGTGACCTCTGCCTTCGGAGGGCAGCACTCTATCCAGCTGAGCTACGGGCGCCCTTGGATGTCTTGGGCGGTCTCATACACGAACGGGCGCCGAGGCGGCAAACCGCGCGTCAGGCCGCGCGCGGCAAGGGCGCCATCGCATGCGTTGCCGTGCCGAGCAACGCTGCCGCCACGCGTTCGCCGGAATCGACGCCGCCGCACATGAAGCCGGCGAAATCAGCGCTGGTGTGTTCGCCGGCGAATTGCAAACGGCCGTCCAGTTCCGGCGTGCCCGCGGCTTCCACGATGGTCGTGTACTGGCCGACCTTCGGCGAAATGAACGAGCCCTTGTTGAACGGATAGCGCGCCCAGAAAAATGAGGCGATGTTGTTGTCGTCGAGACTGGCCTCCATCGCGGGCGAGATCTTGCGCAGGCCCGCGTGCATCCCGTCGACCGCCTTGCCCTGGTCTTCAACGCCGGACAGATAATTGGTGAGGATGCCGCGCGCGCCCTCCTGGCCGCGGCTGGTGTCCCAGCACACCTGGAAATCCTCGGCGTAGAATTCGCCGGAGGGTTTCACCGGCAGGCGCGCGGCGACGCGATCGTTCCACGGCCGGCCGGTGGTGCCCATCATCACCTTGGCGTTGTCGCCGTAACCGAGCTCGCGGATGCAGGTGAGTTTCTTCTCGGACAGGCCGAGCGTGTCGATGCCGCCCACCTCGCGCAGCCTGGTGAAGGGCAGCGCGAGCACCACGGTCTTGTGCCGCGCGCGCGTGTTGCCGAACGTCAGCGCAAAGCCGTCGCCATCGCGGGCGATGTGCGACAGCGCCGCCCCGGTCTTGCGTTCGATGTTGGTGTTGAGGCGTGAATAGAGAACGTCGGGCAAGGTCTGTGAGCCGCCCGCGATGCGGAACACCTCGTCGCTTTCGCCGAACATGGCGAAATCGCCCTTGGGCTTCGGATCCATGAAGTCGATCAGGTTGAGCGCCGATTGTTGGTCGGTGCGCATGCCGTATTCGCCCCAATAGGCGAGATCGACCAGATCGATCACCCATTTGGCCGCGTGACCGCGGAATTGCGCGAGGTATTGAGCGATGCTCATGCGGTCGAGTCGCTTCGCGCGCGCTGTCCATTCGTCGTTGGCGTCGGTCAGCCGCGCATGATCGCGCGCGATGCGATCGGCGAGCGGGCGGAACGCGCCTTTGCCGTGACGCAAGAGTTCATGTTCGGTGTGGACGCGGCCGCCGATGGCGAAGATATCCTCGCCCGCATTGTGCTCGGGTTTCAGACGCTGCAGGCCGATGCCGAGTTCACCGCACAATTTGATCAGCGGTTCGTGGTTGGTGTCGACCAGTTCGCCGCCCAGCTCGACGAACATGCCGTCGGTGTTGAAATCCTTCTTGGTGAACATGCGGCCGCCGAAGCGGTTGCTGGCCTCGTAGATCACGGCGCGCTTGCCGGCCTTCGCGAGGCGATAGGCGACCGTCAGCCCGGCGACGCCGCCGCCGACAATGGCGACGTCCGGCGTGGGTGCGGGCCCGCCGGCGTCCTCATCGAAATCGTCGTTCCACGGCATGTTGGCGCAGCCCGCCAGGGACAAGGTCGCTGCCGCCGCGCCGCCGAACAGGAGTGCCTGCCGCCGTGTCAGCGCGCGCGTCGCGGGAGCGGGCCCGGCATCCGTCGCGGCCTCGCGCAAATGCTTCTGCACCACCGAAAATAGTTTGGTGTGCGCCATGATGTCCCCGCCCTGTCGATTCCCTGCAGGCGCGACCGTAAGAGGCCGCGCCGATTCGGACAACAGCGGAGGCCGACGCGCTAACGCGCGTCGCTGATTTCCTTCATGAAGCGGTAGGTGAATTCCAGCCCTTCATAGAATCCCGCCACCGAGGTGCGTTCGTCGCGCCCGTGCGCGCGGCCGTCGTCGATGTCGCCGAACGTGCCGGAAATCCCGTAGCTCGGAATGCCTGCGCTCAGCGTGTAGAGCGAATCCGAGGCGCCCGCGCTCATCACCGGCATCACCATCACGCCCGGCCACATCTGGTTCACGATCTTGGTCACCGCGTTGGTGATGCGCGGCGGCAGCGGCGATTCCGGCCCCGAGACCACCGGGTTGGTCAACGACACCTTGATGCCGGGATCGCCCAGCGCGCGTTCGACCATGCGCTGGACGCCCTGGATCGTGTCGCTCGGCATGATGCGGCACTGGATGATGGCGCGCGCCCGTTGCGGCAGCGCGTTTTCGGCATGACCGCCCGCCAACTGCGTCGCCACACAGGTCGTGTGCAGGATCGCGTTGTTGGACGTGTCCTGCGCCAAACGCGTCGCCGCGGCGATATCCAGCGGCTCCTTCGACACGGCCATCATGTCCTTGCGGCGCTGGCCGTTCTCCAGCGTCGCCATGCGCGCGAAATAGGCGCGCGTTGTCGCGTTGGTCTGGAACGGGAACTGGAATTTGGAGAAACGCACCAGGCCCGCCGCCAATTGATAGATGGCGTTGTCGGCGCGCGGTTCGGAGGAATGGCCGCCCCGGTTGAACGTTTCCGCCGTGTAGGTGACATAGGTCTTCTGGCTGGTATCGAAACCGAAATAGAGGCGCCGGCCGCGCTGCGTCGCGCCCGACGCGCCGTCCGGATTGATCACGATCGCGGCGTCGACCAGATCGCGATGCTCTTTCAGAAGGAAGGGTACACCGTCTTCCTCGAGGCCAACTTCTTCGTCCGCCGTGAAGGCGACGATGATGTCGCGGTCGGGAACGAAGCCTTCCTGCCTCAGCCGGATCAGCGTTGCCAGAACGTGGGCATCGGAATTCTTCATGTCGGAGGTGCCGCGACCGTAGAAGAAGCCGCCCTGCTCGGTGAGCTTGTAGGGTGGCAGCGACCAGTCGGCGGCATTCGCCGGGACCACGTCGAGGTGACAGATGTAGAGAACCGGTTTGCCCTTCCCCTTGCCGTGAATACGGATCACCACGTTGCCCTGATGCGGAAACTTCTTCGGCGCCAACACGCGCACGTCGCCACGCGGAAATCCGCCCGCCAGCGCGTAACGTTCGACGACGCGCGCGGCTTCCATCGTGCCCTTGGCGTGCGTGGACTCGATGGCGATCAGGTCGCGGAAAATGTCGTGCGCGAGCTTCTGGTTGGCCTGCGGCGGCAGCGGCGTTCCCGCACGAGCGGCAACAGGCGGAGCCGATTGCGGCGCGGCATCGGCCGCGAATGCGAACGCAAGACCAGCAATTGCCGACGCGGCAAACAAACGCGAACGATGTCGTGACGAAAGCATCGGGGAAACCTCGCTGTGTTCAGACGATGGGCGTGTTCACCGCACCGTTCCAGTTCTCACCGGGCGGATGCGCTTCATAATAGGCGATGCGGTTCAGATAGAGATCGTACAATTGCGGGCTGGCGCCGGACAGTTTGCGGCACTGTTCGATCAGCGCGCGTGCCTTGGCCCATTGGCAGGCACGATAGGACTGGAAGATGTGCTCGTGGAATGTCGCCAGCGCGCGGTACTTGGGGCTCGCGCGCATCAACGGATTGCCGATCAGCGCGTAGATCTTCACCGGCTCTTCGGCATTCGGCGTGATCACCGTGTCGACTTCGAGAAAGGCGAAATTGCGTTCGGCAAGCAGGCGCGTCGCTTCGGTGGCCACGATGGCCGGGCCGTATTTGCTGCTGAGCTCTTCGATCTCGCCCGCGAGCACGACACCCAATCCGGCAACCGTGTATTCGGCGCGGGCATCGGTGCCGAAATCGCCAACGACACCGGGACCCGTGTGCACGCCGACGCCGATCTCGATCGGCGGATAGGGCGTGCCGTCCTTGCGCCGTTCCTGCTCGAAGGCGTGCGACACGCTTTCCAGCGCCCGCGTCATGGACAGCGCGCATTCGCAGGCATGGATGGCGTGTTGTGCGTCTTCCAGGGGCGCGTTGAAGAACGCCGTGAGGCCGCCGGGCAGAACGCGGTCGACCGTGCCGTGATACTTGAGAACCGTGTCCGACAGCGCGGTCAGCGTCTTGCGCGTGATGCGCCGCAGGATCTCGGGTTCGTCGGCGAACGCCTGAACCAGTTGCGGATAGCGGCGGATGCCGCAGACGAGATAGCTCATCGTCCGCGTCTCGCCGCCGAGTTTCAGAACCTCGGGCGTGCGTTCGATCGCCGCCATCACCGACGGCGCAACGTGGGTTTCCAGCGAACGCTTCACCTGCGCGCGCTCGTTCGCACCGGCGAACATCGGCGTGATCGCGCCCGCAAGGAACACCGCGGTGAGCCCGACCACCGGATATCCGGCGTCGACGAACAAGCCTTGCGCGGTCGCCAGCCGCCACGCCGCGACACCGGCGAGGATGGCTGCGGCAGCATAGACAAAGGCGGCCCATCCGGTGCGCAGGCGCGCAAACATCGCGATCATCGCGAGGCCGGCCAGCGCGAGCAGAATCTCTTCGGCACGGTCCGCAAACGGCGGCCGTTCCAACGGCTGCGTCGCCAGCGGCGCGAGGATCTTCCACGTCAGCGCGCGCAGCCCGTCGGCCGCATTCGGCGCCCCAACATGGATCGCGACGGCCGCCGCCAGCACGAGAAGCGGCAGCAACCACAACACACTGCGTCGTACGCTAGGGCGCATAGCCCGCCGAACCCCACCCTCAAAGGAGGGGCCGATGTTCGCCCGCCCGGCCGCCATCCTCGGCGCGTTTCGTAGCACGCGCGCGCCCGCGCTTCCAAGGCGGATGCGGCTTGGCATTAACGAAAAAACTCTTGGATTCAGCGCGTTACACGGATGGCCGTTTGCGCCATCAGGACCCGCGCGCCGGGCCGGCCGAGCATGTGGTCGGTGATCGCCTGCATGCGGGTGGCGATTTCGTCAACGTTTGGCTGCTTCCACGGCCGCACGGCGGTGGCGGCGAAAACCAAGAGGCTGCGCACATAGGCGTCGCGCAGGATCGGAAGTTCGTTGGTCACCCGGTCGCGCAGTTTGGCGTCCGGCACGTCGAGACCGATCTCGACCAGAAGAAGTCCGCGCGCCTTGCCGCTCTGAAGGATCGAGGCGTACATCGGCTCGACCATGACGTAGCTCTCCAGCTGCGTCGGCTTACGGCGGCCGCCTTCGTCTTCGGCGCGCGCCGGGGCATACGCCGCAAGGGCGGCGAGTAACGTGAGCGCGAGGACGTGAAAGAGGCGCATGGATTTCCCCCAGGACTTGATAGGCTCGAACGGGTAAATCGCGCGTTACCTATGGCGGTCGGACGGCGGAAAACAGGGAATTTGGTCATGCGGAAAACGGCAATCGTGGTGTTGGCGGCGGCCCTGAGTGGCTCTGCGTTGGCCGCGGTGGACATCCCGGAACAGAAGGTGGGCGCGCACTTCAACGTTTCGCCCGCCAACCTGGCGGCGGTGAACAAAGACTCGGCGGTGTCCAACCCATCCCTCGACATCGCGCGGCCCGCCAACGTCGTGCCGCTGGTGCCGCCGGGATTCCACGTCAACATCTTCGCCTCCAACCAGTCCGGCGCGCGCTGGATGACGGTGGCGCCGAACGGCGATGTCTTTCTCGCCCGCTCCGAGGACGGAAAGGTCGTGGTGCTGCGCGACGCCAACGGTGACGGCAAGGCGGAGGGCGTGTCCGATTTCGCCGCCGGATTCAATCGCCCGCACGGCCTCGCGTTCAACGCAGGCGCGCTTTATGTCGGCGACACGCGCACGGTGTGGCGCCTTCCCTACAAAGACGGCGACATCCATGCCGCCTCGCGCGCGCCGGTGCTGGCGCAGGGCGTGTTCGGTTCTGACGACGACCATTGGACGCGCAACATCGTGTTCGATTCCAAGGGCCGGCTGTTCGTGGAAATCGGCAGCACGATGAACGTGGGCGAGGACACGCCGCCACACGCAACGATTTCCGTTGCGCAGGACGGCAAGCTGGTTCCCTACGCGACCGGTCTGCGCAACGCGGTCGGCATCGCGTTTTATCCGGGTACGGACAATCTCTTCGCGGTGATCAACGAGCGCGACGGCTTGGGCGACGCGCTGGTGCCCGATTACCTGACGCATGTCGAACAGGGCGCGTTCTATGGCTGGCCCTATGCCTATATCGGGCCGCATCCCGATCCCGATTACGGCAAGCGGCGGCCCGACCTGGTGCAGCGCACGAAGACGCCCGATCTTCTGTTCCAGGCGCACTCAGCGCCGTTGGGTCTGGTGTTCTACGAGGGCAATCAGTTCCCCGCGCCGTACAGGGGCGGCGCGTTCGTGGCGCTGCACGGTTCGTGGAACGCGGCGAAGCCGACCGGATACAAGGTGGTGTTCGTGCCGTTCAAGGCCGGGCGGCCCGTCGGCGGCTACGACAATTTCGCCGTCGGCTTCTGGCACGCGGGCACCGACCGCGCACAAGTGTGGGGCCGTCCGGCAGGGCTGGCCATTGCCAAAGACGGGAGCCTGCTCATTGCCGACGACGGAGCGGGCCTGGTCTGGCGCGTGAGTTACAAGGCTCCTTAAGGGGACGCCCGCGCAGCCATCCGTTCGTACAGCCCGGCAACGACATTGACAGCGGCCGCCTCGGCGCGGTCGGGCGTTTCGTTGTCGTTGCCGAAGCCTTCCATGTCGCCGATGCCGATCGCCTGCACGACCACGCCGTCGCGCCGCGCCACCACGCTCACCCGTTTGTAAAACAGGGAATAGTGCACATCAGCCTGGGGGATCAGCCACTGGATCTGCCCGCGCACCGGCGTGATCGTTTCATCCTTCCACAATGCGCGCGCGCCGTAGCCGGTGCAGTTGATGACCACGTTCTCTTTCAGCTTCGCGATGTCGGACGGTGCGTGGAATTCTGCATGGTGGATCGTGCCGCCCGCGAGCAGGAAATCGGTCATCAGCGTGTGGCCGTAATCGGCGATGTTGAAGGTGAGGAGTTCGCCGCGGCGCACGTGATCGGTGGGGAAGGGCGTGGTGCCGGGCTCCATTGCCACGCTGCGCGGCGTGAGATCGCGGATCAGGTGATCGTAGCCGGCGAAGTCAAGTTCGGATTGTTCGGGCGCCGGCGCCGAAGTCGGGTTGGTCGGTGCGGCCGGTGCGTCGTCGTAGAGAAAATAGTTGTCGAGCCATTCCACCGGTGTTCCCGGCAGGCCAAGATAGCGCCGGTAGGTCTTGAACGAGGTCCGCGCCATCTGCTCCCACAGCGCGGGGAAGGCGGGATCCACCTTGCTCTCGAGGCCGATGCGCGACGACGGCGACCACACGCCGGTGGCGCGCGACGAGCGCGCGTCGGGCACCGTCTCGCGCGCATAGATCGTGACTTTGGCGCCGGCATTCTGCGCCAGGATCGCCGAGGTCAGGCCCAGTGCGCCGCAGCCGATGACGGCGATTTCGCGTGGGCTCGTCTCCATCGCGCGTTTCACTGCGACCGTCGACGATCCCCAGGACAGCGACCAGCCGCTGCCACCGTGGCCGTAGTTGTGTACGACACGGGTATGGCCCACCTGTTCGACGTCGAGGCGTGGTCCCTGGGCGCGGAACGGGCGCAGGCAGACGGTGATGTCGAAGATGCGGTCTGTGCGGGCGCGGATCGGCACGAGGGGATACGCGGCAGCGGCGGCGGGTGGTCGCGCGAAGTTCGCACAGCGTGCCAACGACAATCCGCCGATCGCGGCGGATGCCTGCAGAAGGTGGCGGCGTGTTAGGTTGGCTTGCCGAGCCGAAGCGCGCGCATCCAAACAACCGCCGCTACGCGAGCGGAGGCTGGTGGAGCTGAGCGGGATCGAACCGCTGACCTCCTCATTGCGAACGAGGCGCTCTCCCAACTGAGCTACAGCCCCAGGACCTGCCCGGCGGGGCGTATGTAGGGATTGCGGCTGTTTTCTGTCAATCGGGCATGGTGGGCACGGGAACGTGCGCTTTCAAGTGGCCTGCGGCGCCGGTACAACGCGATTCGCAACGCTCACGCCGGACCTCCGATGATGCCCCACCATCCGATTGTCTGGCTCCTGCTCACCGTTCTCGATCTCTATTTCTGGGTGATCATCGCCGCAGTGGTGTCGAGCTGGCTGGTGGCGTTCGGCGTCATCAACTCGCACAACCATTTTGTCCGCACGGCTGTTCTCGCGCTGGATGCCATTACCCGGCCGGTTCTGCGGCCGATTCGGCGCATCTTGCCCGCGATGGGCGGGCTCGATCTGTCGCCGCTGATCGCGTGCCTGCTGATCCAGTTTCTCGAATACGGCATCAGCTACTACGCCTTCAAATACGGGTATTGATCGCCGCCGTCCCCCACGGGCGAAAGGTCGCGTCTCAAAAGGGTGGAAATCGACGGCGAGGCCGAGGCATTGATGGCGCGCCTGAAGGCGTGGGGAAAGACATGAGTGCGGCGATTATCGACGGAAAGGCCATTGCCGAGGGGCTGCGCGCGCGCATCGCCGAACAGATCGCTGAACTGAAACGCGCGCACGGCATCACGCCGGGGCTGGCCGTCGTGTTGGTCGGCAACGATCCGGCCAGCGAGATCTATGTCCGCAACAAAGGCCTGCAAACCCGCGAAGCGGGGATGCATTCGTTCGAGTTCAAGCTGCCGGAAGACACCAGCGAGAAGACGCTGCTGTCGACCGTACGTGAATTGAACGCCGATGCGTCGGTACACGGCGTCCTGGTGCAGTTCCCGGTGCCGAAACAGATTTCGCAGCAGAACGTGGTCGAAACCATCGATCCGGCCAAGGACGTGGACGGTTTGCATCCGCTTTCCGCCGGCCGGTTGGCCAGCGGTCTGCCGGGCCTCGTGCCGGCGACGCCATCGGGATGCCTGCTGCTGGTGCGCGACGCGCTGGCCAAGCGCGGCGAGAAACCGGAAGGCAAGCACGCCGTCGTGCTCGGCCGTTCCAACCTGGTCGGCAAGCCGGTGGCGCAGCTCCTGCTGAACGACAACTGCACGGTGACCATCGCGCACTCGAAGACACGCGATCTGCCCGCCGTGTGCCGCGGCGCCGACATTCTTGTTGCCGCTGTCGGCCGCGCCGAGATGGTGAAGAAGGACTGGGTCAAGCCCGGCGCAGTGGTGATCGATGTCGGCATCAACCGCATCCCCGCGCCGGAGCGCGGAGAGGGCAAGACGCGCATCGCCGGCGATGTCGCTTTCAACGAAGTGAAAGACATTGCGGGCGCCATCACGCCGGTGCCGGGTGGGGCGGGGCCGATGACCATCGCATGCCTCTTGCGCAACACGCTGTTGGCCGCGCACATGCAGGCCGGCCTGCCGGCGCCGCAAATCTGATAGGCTCCCGCCGCTACTTGGGGAGATTTCAGATGCGGAAAACGATTGTCACTCTTGCGTTTGCCAGCTTCATCACGCCTGCCCTCGCAACCGGTCTCAGCATGAACGAAGTCGTGCTCGCGCCGGGCACCACTATGGACCAATGCAAGGCGCAGGGTACGGCGGCCCTGGCAAAAGCCGGGCTGACGGCGATGCCGGCGTCACCGGCCTCCGTTTTCGGCGGCGGCAAGAACGGCGAGCTGGCGGCTGTCTATTGCCTGCCCGCGCGCGGGATCGCGATGGTCGGTGTGGCGGGGTCGGACAATGCGCTGACGCGGCCCATTCTGTTCGCGGTGATGGGCGCGATGCAGAAACCCTAGACGCGCTTGCGCAGATCGTCGGCGACCGCGTCGGGGCCCTGTTCGATCGAATAGTTGGTCACGAAACGGCCGTCCGGCCCCATAAGATAAATGACGCTCGAATGGTCCATGGCGTAGCCGCCGGGGATCGGATTCTTCTTGATATAGACGTGATACGCCTTCGCCGCCGCGGTCACGTCGGCCACGCTGCCCGTCAGCCCAACAAAGCGCGGCCCGAACGCCGCCAGGTAGGCCTTCATCACTTCCGCGGTGTCGCGTTCGGGATCGACGGTGATGAACACCGGCACAATCCGGTCGGCCTTGCCGCCCAGGCGGTCGAACGCGTCCGTCAGCATCGCGAGCGTGGTGGGACATACGTCCGGACAATTGGTGTAGCCGAAGAACACCAGCATGTACTTCCCGCGGAAATCGGAATCGCCCTTCGGCCTGCCGTCCTGATCAACCAGGCGAAATGGTCCGCCGATCGAAACATCGCCAACGGGTACGGCGGCGGTGCCGCGCGCGATATCGCCGACATGCCAGAGATAGCCGCCGGCCACGCACGCGGCGCAGAGAAGAAAGGGAATAAGGAGCCGGAGAAAAATCACGCCCGCGTTCCAACAATAATGTGACCGTAAGGTCAAGCTTGAGGGCCCTGAACAAGCGGAACAAATCGTCGCGTGGGGGGTTTTGGTGTCACGCTTAACGAAGGAGCACCAAGATGCGCCGCACTCTACTTTTGGGCACCGTCGCAGCCGCGTCGATCGCGCTGCTGGCCGCCTGTAACAAAACAGATAACCAGGCACCCACTCCGACGCCGAGCCCGAGCGCGGAAGACACCACCACAACGACGACAACGACAACCGCCGACAACACGACGCCCGCTCCGGGCACGAATTCCGAAACCGTGAGCGCGGTGCAGGATGCGGTGAGCGGTGCCGTCGGCCACGTCGAAGCGGCGACCACGACCACGGCCCAGGGCTTCGCGGAAGCCGCCGCGATGAGCGACATGTACGAAGTCGCCGCCGCGAAAATCGCTCTGCAGCGTTCGCAGAACGCCGACGTCAAGGCGTTCGCGCAACAGATGATCGACGCGCATAACAAGACCACGCGCGAATTGAAGCGCCTGGTTTCGTCGGGCAAGGTGCAGGCCACGCTGCCCACCGCGCTGGACGATCGCCACAAGGGCATGATCGACAACCTGACGGGCGCGTCGGACGCCGATTTCGACGGCCGCTTCATCGACCAGCAGGAAACCGCGCACAGCGAAGCGTCGACCCTGTTCAAGACCTACGCGGACAACGGCGACAACGCCGATCTCAAGCAGTTCGCCTCGAACACGGCGCCGGCAATCGACGGCCATCTGAAAATGGCGCGCGATTTGGACAACGCGCACAACAACCCCAATTCGCCAACCCAATAAGTCTTTGGTGCATGCGAAAGGCGCTCCCGGAATGGCCCGGGAGCGCCTTTTCGTTTGGCCACACCATCCGCCGGTTCGCGGTGCTATAAGCCGCGGTGATGGCGGACATCGCACAGAACGGGCAGGCGGCCCGCATGGCCACGCCCGCGTCCAATCCGGCGCGCAGCCGTTTCACGCGCGGCCGGGTCCGGCTCGGCACGCTCAACAATCTCCGCTGGCTCGGTATCGCAGGACAAAGCGCGGCGCTATTCATCGTCTATTTCGTGCTGGGCTACGATTTCGGTCTGCTGCCATGCCTGTTGTTGATCGGCGCGGGCGCCGTGCTCAACATCGTGCTTGCCATTGTTTATCCGGCGGCGAAGCGCCTCACCACGCGCGAAGCGACGGCGTATCTCGCCTTCGATATTCTGCAACTGGCCGCGCTTCTCTATCTCACCGGCGGCATCGAGAATCCGTTCGCGCTTCTGTTTCTGGCGCCGGTGGTGATTTCGGCGTCATCGCTCAATCTCGTCGACACGCTGCTTCTCGGCGGACTGAGTTTCGCCGCCGTCTCGTTTCTCGCCAATTATCACCGGCCGCTGCCGTGGACCCCGGGTGAGGAATTCCATCTGCCGCTCCTCTATCGCGTCGGCATCTGGATCTCACTCCTGCTCGGCATCGGATTCACTTCTGTTTACGCGTGGCGCATCTCACGCGAGGCCGCGCGCATGTCGGCGGCGTTGTCGGCAACGCAGCTTGCGCTGGCGCGCGAACACCGCATGGCAGCACTGGGTGCACTCGCGGCGGCGGCGGCACATGAACTCGGCACACCGCTCGCGACCATCGCCGTCGTCGCCCGCGAACTGGAGCGCGAGTTGCCCAAGGACGCATCGGCCGCGGCCGATGATGTGCGATTGCTGCGCGAACAGGCGGAACGCTGCCGCGCAATCATGACGCGCCTCGCGCGCCCGGAAGAAGCCGTCGCCGGCACGCCGGAACCGATGCCCCTGGGTGCACTGCTCGACGACATCGCAGCGCCGCACCGCGGGCTCGATGTCGACATCTCCGTGACTCTCGACAAAGGTGCGGTTCCGAAAGTGTGGCGCGCGCCGGAAATTATCCACGGCCTCGGCAACCTGATCGAGAACGCCGCCGATTTTGCCACCAGCGAAGTACGCGTGCGCGCGACCTGGGACACCACGCGCATTTGCATCGAAGTCGCCGACGACGGCCCGGGCTTCTCCGCCGAGATCGTCGAACGCATCGGCGAACCCTACGTCACCTCGCGCCCGTCATGGCGCGGACGCGTTGACTCCGACCGTCCCGATTTCGGAAAACAGGAAGGGATGGGCCTCGGCTTCTTCATTGCCAAGACCTTGATCGAGCAGACAGGCGGCACGGTTACCGCGGAAAACCGCGAAGAAGGCGGCGCCGTGGTGACGGCCAGCTGGCCGCGCGGCGCCATCGACGGGCCGCAGCCGCCGAGCCAGGATTTGGGGTTGTAATTCCCTTGCAATCGCAGGCGTTCGCCCCCATGTAACCCCCGCGATGAGTGTCCGCGAAGCCCTTCCGAGCGACGAAAAGACCCTGCTGATCGTGGAGGACGACAAGCCCTTCCGCGAACGGTTGGCGCGCGCCATGGAAACGCGCGGTTTTGCCGTCTCGATCGCCGAGAATGTGCGCGAAGGCGTGACCATCGCGCGCGACAAGCCGCCGGCGTTTGCCGTGGTCGATCTGAAGCTCGAAGATGGCAACGGGTTGGACGTGGTCGAGACGCTGCACGAGACGCGTCCCGGTGCGCGCGTGGTCGTGCTCACCGGTTTCGGGAACATCGCGACCGCGGTGGCGGCGGTGAAATTCGGCGCCATCGATTATCTGCCCAAGCCCGCGGACGCCGACGATATTCTGGGCGCGCTGCTGGCGTCGCCGGGTGCGAAGCCCGCGCCGCCAGAAAATCCCATGTCGGCCGACCGCGTGCGCTGGGAACATATCCAGCGCGTCTACGAATTGTGCGGTCACAATGTTTCGGAAACCGCGCGGCGGCTGAACATGCATCGCCGCACCTTGCAGCGGATCCTCGCCAAGCGCAGCCCGCGCTAAGGCCTCACGTAGCGAAGCGGTAGGCCAAAGAGAATCGCCATGTTTCTGGTCGAACTGCTGCTGCCGCTTGCCGACAACGACGGTAGGCCATTTTCCGACACGGTGTTCGCGAACATCCGGGCGCGGTTGGTCGAACGCTTCGGGGGCCTGACCGCCTACGGGCGCGTGCCGGCGATGGGCGTGTGGGCCAACAAGGGTGCGCACCAGCACGATGACATCGTCGCCATCGAAGTGATGACGGAGGCGCTTGATCGGGAATGGTGGCGAGCGTTCCGCGAGAAGCTCGAACGCGATCTGCGGCAAGAGGAAATCGTGATCCGCGCCAATCAGGTCGAGCGGCTATAGCTATTTCGCAAGATGGCGCTTCAGCGCGTCGACCACGCGGGCGACGTCGTCATATGTCATGCCGGCGTGCAGGGGCAGGGTGAGGGTCTCGGCGTAGTACGCCTCGGCGCCGGGCAGATGCAGTTCGCCATAGCGCTGGCGGTAATATGGCTGCTTGTGCACCGGAATGTAGTGCACCTGCGTGCCGATGCCTTCGTCGGCAAGCGCGCGCATCAGTGTGCCACGCGAGATACCGGCTGCGGGGAAATCGATTCGCACCACATAGATATGCCAGGCGGTGTCCGAGCGCGCCTCGCGCGCCAGCGGCCGTACCAGATTCGACAACGGCGCCAGCATTTCATCGTACGCGGCCACGAGGTTCTTCCGCACGCCGACGAACCGGGACAGCTTTCTCAGTTGCGACAGGCCCAGCGCGCAGTTGATGTCGGGAATGCGCAGGTTGAATCCCGGCTCCGTCAGTTCGTAGTACCAGGGGTTCGGCGCATCGCCTTCAAACGCCATGGCGGTGTCCGAGAATGCACCGGCCTCGCGGGTGATGCCGTGGTTGCGCGCCAGCCTGAGCCGGCGCGCGGTGTTCGGGTTCTCGGTCGTCACCGCGCCGCCTTCGCCCATGGCGATGGATTTCACGGGATGGAAGGAAAACGTGGTCGCGTCGGCATAGACGTTGGCGCCCACCGGCGCGGCGCCTTCATCGGTTCTTGCGGTGCCCAACGCGTGCGCCGCGTCAACGACGATCTTCAGATTGTGCACGCGCGCCACGTCCGCCATCGCGGGCATGTCGCAACATTGTCCGGCGAAAAATACCGGAAACACGGCGTCGGCCTTGCCGTTGGGCGCGCGCCTCAGCGCGTCTTCCAGATCGGACGGCCGCATCAAGGCGGTGTCGGGATCGACGTCGGCGAATACCACTTCGGCGCCGAACAGATGCGGCGCCGATGCCGTGGCGAGAAACGTGATCGACGGCACGATGACGACCGAGCCCTGACCGAGGCCGAGCGCGCGGGCCGCCATGTAAAGGGCGGCCGTGCCGTTCGAACAAGAAACCGCGTGTTTGGCGCCGACCGTTTCGGCGAGTTTTTTCTCGAACGCCTCGACCAGTGGTCCGGTCGTGAGGAAGTCCGAACGCAACGCCTCCGCAACGGCGATGACGTCGTCATTCTCGATGACCTGCCGTCCGTAGGGCAGAAACTTTGGCGCGCTTTCCGGACGCGCGGCGGCGAGGCGAAGGGGTGCGGACGGGTTCACGAATAGGCTTGCTGAAGCAGGGTCTGCAATCCGCGCGCATCCAGATATTCCGGATTGCTGTCGCTGGAATACGAAAACCCTTCCGGCACCGGACGCGCGCCGCGATGCAGATACGCCTCGCGCGCCGCCGCGGCGAACGACGCCAGAATGATGTAGCGATCTTCAAGATCGACGGTCCAGCGCGAATCATCGGCCGGGATCATGGTCTCGTGCAGCTTCTCGCCCGGACGGATGCCGACGATGCGGTGTTTCAGCTTCGGTTCCACCTCGGTCGCCAGTGCGGTGATCGTGGTCGACGGAATTTTCGGCACGAAGATCTCGCCGCCCTTCATCATCTCCATGCTGGAGAGGACGAAGTTCACGCCCTGCGTCAGCGTGATCCAGAACCGCGTCATGCGTTCGTCGGTGATGGGGAGCGATTCCGCTCCGTCGTTGATCAGCTTCTTGAAGAACGGCACGACCGAACCGCGCGAACCCATCACGTTGCCATAGCGCACCACGGCGAAGCGCGTGCCGTCGGCGCCGGCCAGATTGTTGGCGGCGACGAAGATCTTGTCGGACGCGAGTTTCGAAGCGCCGTACAAATTGACCGGGTTCGCCGCCTTGTCGGACGACAGCGCGATGACCTTGCGCACGTTGCGGCGCAGCGCGGCATAGACGAGGTTCTCGGCGCCGAACACGTTGGTGCGGATGCATTCAAAAGGATTGTATTCGGCGGTCGGCACCTGTTTCATCGCCGCGGCGTGGATGACGTATTCGACGTCGTTCAGCGCCAATTCGAGCCGGTCGCGATCACGCACGTCGCCGATGAAGAAGCGGATGTACGGATACATCTCGATGGGGAATTGCTGTTGCAGCTCGTACTGCTTCAGCTCGTCGCGCGAGAAGATGATCAGCCGGCGCGGACGATAGGTCCGGCACACCGTCGTCAGAAAGTGTTTGCCGAACGAGCCGGTGCCGCCGGTGACCAGCACGGTCTTGTCGTTCAGGTCGAGCCACGGCTGCGTGAAATCGCGGATGATCGGTTGCGGTTCGGCGTATTCCTCGGCGAACGCGACGGCGGCCTGCGCCATGTGCCCCTTAACCCTCTTTGGACGGCCCATTCTGGGGCAATCAGGGTTAAGAACCGGTGTTCTTTAGGATGATGCTAAAGCGAATTCGGCGCGGGCCCGCGCGATAGGGCGCGGGTTTACGCGTGTCGTCGAGTTCGAGCGCCGACAGCGCCAGCTGGCAGAACAGGCTGCCGCCGACTTCCTTGTGCGTGAGGAGGCCGAGGAGCGGCGCGGTTTCGCGATCGACCTCGACCCGCACCGTGTGCCTGCCGTCGGAAATTTCCGCCCAGCCTTCGGTCATGCCGAGACCGCATGATGCCGACACCAGCGCCGACACCGGCGCGCCGTGGTCGATGGTCTGACCGGCGAGGTCGAAACGTTCCGGCGCGCTGCCGCCGTTGTGGGTGATGAGCGTCAGCTTCGAACGGTCGAATGCGTCCGGCAGCAGCGTGACATGGCCGACGCGCAGCGAACCCTTGCTCCATTCCCAGTCGAACAGGATGTCGAAATCGACGCGCGGCTCGGCGCCGTGAAACCACAGATGCTTTTCGATTTTGCCGAGCGGCGTTTCGACCACGCCGGAGACGTGCACGTCTTTGCTGATGCGGTCGGACATCACCGCGGTCTCGGCCCATTCCAGATCGGTGACCTTGGGCTCGCCCGGCGCCTCGAACACACAGTCACCCGTGTACCAGTCGGCCTGCAGCGCGATATCGTCAAAATGCCCGTGCGGCAGACCGCCGACCAGCGCCGGTTTGTTCGTAGCCGCGAACGATTGGATGGCGAGGCCGCGGCGGCGGTCGAGGCGCGCCGTCAGGGCCGGCGTCGTGATGTCGACGAAACGGTCCTTCACCCGATGCGCCGGGAACACCTTGTCGGCATGATCGCTGGTGCCAAGCCGCACTTCGGCGGCGGCCAGTTCATCGCAATACGTCATCCAGCGTTTGGCCGTGATGTGGGTACGGAAATCGCTGGCCCACAGGCGGCACAGTGTTTTCCACTCGGCGTCACCGGCATTGGTTTCGACCAGGCAGCGATAGATGCGCTCGCAGGCGGCGTTGATGCCGGTGTCGTCGCGTCCCGTGACCGACCAGCGCGTGAGATTGTACTTGCGCTGTTTCTTTACCGGGACCGGATAGTCAGCCGTTTCCATGCGCAACGGTTCGGCATCGGCCGTGAGCGCCAGCGCTTCCGACGGCGCGATCATGCGGCAATCGCCGATACGCGACAGCGCATCGAATGCCTGTGTGACGCGGGCCCATTCGGATTCGTCGCCCAGCTTTTCCTCGGTGCGGAAGCGGCCGGGGCGGAAGTCGAACACTTCGGCATCGCTGGCATAGATGCAAAGCGCACGCGGATTGTCCGCTCGATGGCCGGCGACGAAGGCCACGTAATCGTCGAGCGCGATGTCGTTATGCGCCAGCCGCTGCAATTTCTGGAAGGCGACGGTGTTGGTCCAGAGGAGCGCGATGTCGCGGCCGTCGTTGCCGCGCGCACGCGGTGCGCGATAACGCAGCTCGGCCGGCCAATCGGCGTGATGCGCAGCCGGATTGTCCCAATCCATCATCACCGCGCCATAGCCGGCGTCGAGATAGTGACCGGCCAACCCGCCGGACCAGGCCTGTTCGTTGACCAGCGCCGATGACGGTGTCACGCCGAGAATGTCGGTGTAGACGCGATTGCCGATGCGCAGATTCTCGGCGACGACGCGCGCGGGCACCAGTGGGCCGATGATCTGCGCGTAACCGGAGCCGACGAATTCGACGCGGCCGTCGGCGATCAGACGTTTCAGTTGGGCGACCCACGCCGGATCGCGCGCGGCGATTTCTTCCAGCGTGAACCCGTTCGCCTCGATGCCGATGGGGCCGTGGCGTTCGGCCAGCGTCAGCAGCGGCCAATAGCAGCGCTCGATGACGCGGGCGCGGTCCTTTTCCTCGATGGAAGAAAACGCGAGGTTGAGATGAAACACACTGAACAGATTGAGCCGCGCCAGTTCGGGGCGCGCGCCAGGCGTGGGCGCGCGCTGCGGCGTCTTGCTCATTGGGTTTCGATCCGGATTTGCGCAAGCGCGGCGTTCGCGGCGTCCAGCGCCGCGGCGTGAGAGGCGCCCGTGGCCAGCACCATCGCGCCCGAGGGGCGCTTGTCACCGGCCGGCGGAATGATGTCGCCCGGCCGCGCCGTGATCACGATGTCGGAAATACCCGGTACCGCGCGCGCGGCGTCGCCGCCCGAAATGCCGACAACCTTGCCCGGTTGCGGGAACACGTAACGCTGCACCACGTTGGTCTTAGCGTGCGGCGTCAGCTCCTTCTTGTCGATCTTATCGCCCAGCGCCACACGAATGGCGCAGCCGATGAAATCGACGCCGGTGTTCAACGGAATCTCGCGCGTGCAGAAAAATCCGCCGGACAGGCGAGCGGCGAGTTCGATGACGTAAGGTTCGCCGTCTTCGTCGATGACGATGTCGCCCTTGACTGTGCCGTTCTTCACGCCGAGTGCGGCGGCGGCTTTCGCAACGACGGCGCGCACCTTTTCCTGCGTGGTTTCGGGCAGGTGGCTGGGCAGATCGCCGCCGTTCTCGATGAAGAACGGCGCGTGCGTCTCCAGGAGCTCGTAATTGCGGTCCGAAAACCCGATGGTGAAGCACTTGCCGCCGGTGACGATCGATTCGGTCGAGACCTGCGGGCCCGCGATGTATTCCTCGATCATCACGCGGCCCGACGGCGAATATTTTTCCGCGAGCGCGTAGGCCGCGTCGATATCGGCGACGCGGGCCAGCCGCTGCACGCCGCGGCTCCCGCGCGAATCCACCGGCTTGATCACGAAATCGGGCCCGCGCTCCTTCAGCCAGATGCGCACATCGCCGGCAGAGCCAACCGAGGTGAACCATGGCACCGGCACGCCCTTGGCCGCGAAACACATCTTCATGGCGAGCTTGTCGCAGGCCAGCATCGCGGTCTGCATCGTGATGCCGGGCAGACCAAGACGTTCAGCCACCATCGCCGCCGTCATCGGCGCGTCGGCGGCAACGCAGATGACGCCGTCGATCGGCCGCACCTCGCGGGTGAATTTCTCCGCCGCTGCTGCGCTTTCATCTGGTCCATAGACATCGGCGATGATGCGATCGTGCGCGTGCGCGAAGCCGGGCGCGTTGGGATCGATGTCGGAGACGACAACGTGCAAGCCCATATCACGCGCGTGTTTCGCCGCGTCCGCCGCCTCTATGCCGCCCGAGATGATCAGGATCGTCTTCATCAGAAATCCAACTCAGAAATAGAGGCCGCCGTTCACGTTCAATGTCTGCGCCGTGATGTATGACGCGGCATCGGAGGCGAGGAACACCACCGCGTCTGCCACTTCCTTGGGCGTGCCGAGACGCTTCAACAAAATGTTCTCCGCCGCCTTCTGCACGCTGGGCGCCTGCATGCCGGTGGCGGCCATATCGGATTGGATCAATCCCGCCGACACCGTGTTCGAACGCACGCCGTGTTGTGCGGCAAAGCGCGCGACCACCTGGCCCAGCGAGATCAGCCCAGCCTTGCTGGCGGCGTAGTGTGCGGTGCGCGGGCCGCCATACTGGCCGCTGACCGATCCCATGTGCACGATGGCGCCGTTGTCGGCTTCGGCGAGCAGCGGCAGAAACACCTGCGCGCAGACGAACGGGCCTTTCAGATTGGTGTCGAGGATCTCGTCCCAATCAGCGTCCGTCACCTGATCGAAATCGGTCGGCTTGTTGATGCCGGCGTTGTTGATGAGGATCGAGATGGGACCCAGTGCACCGCGCGCATCCTTGGCCGCGGCTTCCACTGACGAACGGTCGGTGACGTCCATTTCCAGGGCAACGGCGCGGCGGCCGCGCGTTTCGATCTGGCGCACGACGTTCAGCGCGTGCTCGCGCTGGGTGCGATAGGTGAGGGCGACGTCGGCGCCCGCATCGGCGAGCGCGATGGCAATGGCGCGGCCGAGACCGCGGCTGCCGCCGGTGACAAACGCAACGCGGCCTTCCAGTGAGATCATCAGTGTTTGGTCTTTCTTGCCAGCACGCGACGCGCCGCATCGGCGATGGCGTGCGCATCGATGCCGCAATGCGCGGCGAGTTCGGCCGGTTCACCCGATTCACCGAAGCGGTCGTTCAGTCCGACATATTCGATGGGCGCGGGGCAGGTGCGGGCCAGCGCTTCGGCGACCGCGCCGCCGAGCCCGCCAAAGATATTGTGGTCTTCGGCGGTGACGATGGCGCCGGTTTCCTCGGCGCAACGTGCGAGCAGCGCAGAGTCGATCGGCTTGATCGTCGGCATGTTGACGACGCGGGCGAAGATGCCGGTGCGTTCCAGAATTTCGGCGGCGTCCAGCGCGCGCGCGACTTCCACGCCGCAGGCGACGATGGTCAGGTCGCGACCCTTTTTGATGATCTGGCCCTTGCCGATTTCGAATGTGTGGTCTTCGCCGAAGATGCGCGGCGCGCCGCTGCGGCCGGTGCGCATGTAAACCGGGCCGTCGAAATCCAGCACCGCCTTCGTCGCCAGCGCCATTTCGGTGGCGTCGGCGGGCGAGATGACGGTCATGCCGGGGATGGCGCGGAACGCGGCGATGTCTTCCAGGCACTGCGCCGAGCCGCCATCGGGCCCGACATCGATGCCAGGATGCGAGGCGACGATCTTCACGTTGCGTTTGGCGTAGGCGATGGAGAGGCGCGCCTGCTCAACCGCGCGCAGACAGAACACGGCGAAGGTGGTGACGACGGGCAGCATGCCGACCGCAGCAAGGCCGCCGGCCGCTGCCATCATGTTCTGCTCGGCGATGCCGAACTGGATGAAGCGATCGGGGTGCGCGGCGCGAAAGTGGTGCACGCCGGTGCCGCCGGCGATGTCGGCGTCGCAGACGATGAGTTGCGGATACTCTGGCGCCAGCGCGGTGATCGCCTTGCCGAACGCTTCGCGCAAAGAGTCGCCGGAGGGACCGATCAGTTGCGGCGTACTCATTGACCAATCCACTTCGCGATATCGGATTCATCAGCGTCGAGCGCGCGCAACGCGTCCGCCGCCTGACGCTGGGTGAGTTTCACGCTGCCGTGCCAGGCCGGCACGTTCTCCATGTAGCCCACGCCCTTGCCCTTGACGGTGTGGGCGATGATCACGTTCGGCTGCGCGTCGTTGTCGCGCGCCTTTTCCAGTGCATACAGGATGGCGCCGATATCGTGGCCGTCGATTTCCTGCACCTGCCAGCCGAAGGCGCGCCATTTCAGCGCCAAGGGTTCGATGCCCATGATGTTGGCATTCGTGTCGTCCGACTGCAGCTTGTTGTAGTCGACGATGGCGATCAGGTTGCCGAGCTTGTGGTGCGCGGCGCACATCGCCGCCTCCCACACTTCGCCTTCCTGCATCTCGCCGTCGCCGAGCAGCGTGTAGACGCGGGCGAGGCTGTTCTTCATCTTGAGGCCCAGCGCCATGCCGATGGCCACCGAGAAGCCCTGGCCCAGCGAACCGGTCGAGGTTTCCGCCCACGGCAGATCGATGACATGCGGATGGCCCTGGAACGGGCTGCCCAGTTTGCGCAAGCTGAGCGCGCCGTCGATGTCGCAATGGCCGAACTCGGCGCCCGCCGCGTACAGCGCCGGCGCGGCGTGGCCCTTGGACATCACGAAACGGTCGCGGCCGGAGTCGCTCACGGCGTCCGGCCACACGTTCATCTCGGCGCCGTACAGGCAGGCGAGGATGTCGGCGCACGACAGCGCGCCCCCGGGATGCCCGGAACCCGCGCGATAGATCGCGGCAATCGCGATCTGCCGGATGCGGCGCGCGGCGTCGGTCAAGGGCGCGATCAGCGGCGGCTGAAGCGCGACGTCCAGTTTCTCGGCAAGCAACGCGTTCATGACACTCCTCTTCGCGAGTCTTTGTTTTCAGGCGGCGAGCTGGGTGCGCGCACGCCCGATCAGGTCGGCGTAGAAAACGATTTCGGCGTTGGGGACGATTTCGTGGGCCATGCGCGCGATTTCGCCGGCGAAGGCGCGCGACATCACGGCGACGATTTCGGGTTTCGCTTCTTTCAGCGCGTCGGGCGAGGCCAGCGCCACGCCGTGGCGCGTCTCGACATGCGCCTTGAGATGCGAATCGACCAGCAGTTTCAGCGATTTCGGATTGAACTTGCCGTGCACGACCAGCGCATCGAACAACCGCCCCGCGCCCCACACGGCAACGCCGCGCGGCGCCAGGCGCGTCAATTCCGCGGCCACCGAACCGAGTGCGGTCAGATTGCGCAGCCGCGTCAGCACGTAGTTGGCGACCAGTGCGGTGGCCCGCTCAAACTCACCGAGGTCGCGCGTGACCGGCCGGTGTGCCACGCCGCGCTTGATAGCGGCGAACAACAGATTCTCCCGGTCTATGGCGTCGGGCCCGTCGATGATGTCGAAGCCCGCGGCATCCAGCGTGCGGCCCAGCGTGACCGGCGAGTAGTGATACAGATGCTTGTCGATGAACCATTCCTCGACGATGTCGTCGGCGCCGATCAGCGTCAGGTTGGGCGCATCAACGATCAGGAGCCCGCCCGGCTTCAGCACGCGCCAGTGATCGGCCAGCACCTGGGCCGGCGAGGCAAGGTGCTCGATCGTGTGGCAGGAATGAACCACGTCGAAACTTTCGTCCGCGAAATCGGTTTGCTCGATGCGCGCGTGCACCGGCGTGACGCGCGCGATGCCGGCTGCGGATTCGAACACGCGCTCGTCGGGCTCGACGGCGGTGACGGTGGCGGCGCGCGCCGCCTCGGTGATCGCGCGCGCGAACGCGCCGCGGTTCGAGCCGACATCGAGGATGTTCAGCGGCTGGGTAAGGTCGGCATGCGCCGACAGCAAGCCGATGCAGGAATTGGTGCGGAACGCCTTGCCGTAACGGACATTGCCCCAATCGGCGCCGCCCGAAACCGCGGCCGCGGCGCGCGGCGCGCGATCCGCGCGCGGCAGGCTCTGGACCAGGCCACAATGCTTGCAGATGTGAATCGCGATGCCGCGCGTGCCGCCATCGGGCTGATAAACCGCCTCCAGCGCATCCCGCCGGCAGAGATCGCAAACCTCGGACATGCATTCCCCCGCGACGCCCGCGAAAGAACGGGAGTCCGCGGCGATCCTCGGCGGATACGGTTAATTATTGGCTACTTTTCGGGCGGCGCGTCAGTAACTGACCGCATATTCCAGCTGGTCGGCATAGCCGAGCGCCTGCATCATCGGCTCGGCGAGACGCGTGAACTGCAACAGCTGCTTGGGCGAAAGAGGGGTGTCGACCGGCCGGTTGACGTTGTGCGGCCGCGCGAAGACGCCGAAATATTCGTCGCGATAACGGGAGCCCAGGAATTCGAACAGCGCCTTCACTTCGGACGGGCGCGCGCGCAGATCCTCCAGACGTACGAACAGTTTGCGCTCGTCGGGCACGCGCGCGAGGTCGCGCCGGATCACGCGGTTGATCTCGGCCCAGTGCCAGGCAATGCGCTGGAACTGGTCGAAGCGCGGGAAGCTGGCGGTGAAGGGATCGTCGCACAACGGCTGCGGCCACCAGTATTTCTTTTCCGCGGGCGGGACGGGCGCGCGCTTCGGATCGTGCAGGTAGCGTGACATCGCCGCGGTCGAGGCGTCGTCGTAGCATTCGGCGCCGAGCTTGTGAAAATACGAACTCGTCACCTTGCGGCCGTCGCGCACGAGGTGGATGAACTTTGCGTCGGGAAACAGCGCGGCGAGATCGGGGATCAGCCACGACAATTTGTTCGACGAGTCGCCCCACAGTTTCGTCGGCGCCAGCCGCGCCGCGGCGCCGTGCGTGGTCGCGAGAATCTTTTTCGCCTGCGCGGCATTGACGATGCCGGCGTGACGGCGCACTGCCAGCGGCTGCACGGTCAAGACGGCGTATTCGTGCTTGATCTGAATGTCGGGAGACAGTGACAACGCCTTCACCATCATCGCCGTGCCGGAGCGGCCGGACGAGACGATGAAGAACGGCGCGCTCACTTTTTCACCGCGATCACGACCGCTTCACGGCCGATGCCCGCTTCGGCAAGCGCGCGATAGAACGTGCGGCGCGTTTCCTTGAACCCGGCGGTCTCTAGCCCAAGATCGAATGTCTTGCGCTGACCGTGGCACGCGCGGCCCAATTTCGGATCCGCCGTGTAATCCAGCCCCATCAGCAGAAACATCTCCATTGGAAAACTGGTGGTCTTCTCGCGCACGGCGAAGCCCAGCCGCTCGACCAGCCGCGACAGCGAGTCGAAATCGAAATAGTTCAGATGATGCGGCGGCGCGACCCACCACTGCTTGATGCCGCGCGCGGTGCGCGCCGCTTCCTGGAAGGCGGTGAAATCGTTGGGCACGTTGATGCACAGCACGCCGCTGTCGGCGAGAAGGTCTCGCGCCACCGCGATCAGCTCGATAGGATTGGCAACGTGCTCGAGCACGTTGTTCAGATGCACGACGTCGAAACGGCCCAAACCCTCGGCGGTGTCGGCGTCGAAGAAGCCCTCGACCACCTCGATGCCCATCTCACGCGCGTGCTTGGCGGCCTGTTTCGACGGCTCGATGCCGAGTACGCGCCAGCCGCGTTCCTTAGCCGTGCGCAGAAAAAATCCCGGCCCCGAACCGATGTCCAGCAGGCGCCGCCGTTCGCGCGGCACGAGGCGCTCGAAAATTTCCAACCGGTCGCGTTGCGCGAGCTCGGCCCAATCCTGGTCCTCGCCGGCGTGCGTGAGGAATGTCGGCTTCTCGTTGACGTAATAGGTGTCGCGGTATTCGCGCATCATCTGCGCCGGGTTCGGCAGCGGCACCACATGGCGAAAGCCGCACAAGGTGCAGGCGACAATGTCGTAATTTTTGGCGCGCGTGACCAACGGCCCTTCGTGACCGTTCCACGCCACGCTCGTCTGCGCAGCCAATGCGGGCATCGTGCCCCTCCCCGTTAACTCGTCCTTAGCGAGGTTCGCTTTAATAAGGGGTTAAGGGGGCCACGAATGTCCGTAAAATTCATCGCAGAGGCGTCGAGCAACCACGCGCAGGATCTCGATCGTGCACTCGCGTTCGTCGACGCCGCCGCCGATTGCGGTTGCGACGCCGTCAAATTCCAATTGTTCCGCGTCGACGAATTGTTCGCGCCGGAAATTCTCGAACGCAGCGAACAGCATCGCGCGCGCAAGGCGTGGGAATTGCCGGTCGATTATCTCGATCCGCTGATCCGCCGCTGCGACCAGCGCCGCATCGCGTTCTCGTGCACGCCGTTCTTCATGGACGCCGTGGAAATTCTTCGGCCCTACGTGGCGTTTTACAAAATTGCGTCGTACGAGCTGTTGTGGACGGACCTGTTGTACGCGTGCGCGCGCACGCGCCGCCCCGTGGTTCTCTCCACCGGCATGGCGACGCTCGGCGAAATCCAGTCCGCGGTGGCCACGCTGAAACGCGCCGGCGCGCGCGACATCATGCTGCTTCACTGCGTGTCGGCCTATCCGACGCCGGCCGAAGAGGCCAATCTCGCCGCCATCGAAACCATCCGCGAAGCGACGGGCGTTCCCGTCGGCTGGTCCGACCACACGCGTTCGCCCGCCGTGATCGAGCGTGCGGTCCATCGCTGGGACGCGGCGGCGGTCGAATTCCATCTCGATCTCGACGGCGACGGCGCCGAGTACGCGGCCGGCCATTGCTGGCTGCCGGAGGAAATCGCGCCTGTCATCCGGCGTATTCGCATTGGCGAAACTGCCGACGGCGACGGCTACAAGGCGCCGACGCCGGCCGAGCTCGCCGATCGCGAATGGCGCGCCGATCCCGCCGATGGGTTGCGCCCGCTGCGCCATGTCCGCGCCAACTGGAAGGCGGCATGAGCGAGGGCGCCAAAAGCGAGGGGACCAGGCCGAAGCCCCGCGTCGTCGCCATCATCCAGGCGCGCATGGGTTCGACGCGTCTTCCCGGCAAGGTGATGCGCGCCATCGCGGGCAAGCCGCTGCTCTGGCATGTGATCCATCGCCTGGGCCGTTGCCGCACGCTGGACCAGGTCGCCATCGCCACTTCCACCAATCCGCACGACGATCCCATCGCGCACTTTGCCGACACGCACGGCCTCGCCTGCGCGCGCGGTTCCGAGCACAACGTGCTGGCGCGCTATCTGTTGGCGGCGTGGCAGACCAACGCCGACATCATCGTGCGCGTGTCGTCCGACGCGCCGTTCGTCGATCCCGGCTTCATCGACCACATGGTGGAATCGCTGATCGCGCAGGACGGCGACTATGTGACGTTGCCGCCCGGCACGCCGTGCGCGCATGAAGGCGTCGATCCGTTTTCGCAGCGTGCGCTGGAAAAGCTGGCGCGCGAGGCGGCGCACGAACCCGTCGCGCGCGAACACGTCACCGGCTACTTCAAGGTCAAACCCGATTTCGTGCGCGTGGTGCATGCGCCGGTGTTCGATCCGCTGGCCAGGGAGCCGGCGCGCGTCACCATCGACACGCCCGACGATCTCGCCTTTGCCGAAGCCGTGCATCAGCGGCTGGAGGCGAAAGCCGGCGAGGCGTCACTGGCCGATCTGCTGTGGCTGATCGAAAAAGATCCCAACCTCAAACGCATCAACGCTCATGTGAAGCAGAAACCGATTGGGCTGCGTGCGTCCTTTGCGCTGTTGCGGTGCGATGGCGGCATGAAACGCGGCTACGGCCATGTGCGGCGCATGCTGATGCTGGCGCGCGCGATGCGCGACCGTGAAGGCATGGGCGTGGCCATCGCCTTTCACGGCGACGGCGCAGCGGCATGGCCGCTGCGCGAGGCCGGCTTCGAAGTGATCATGCTGCCCGACAAATCGACCGACGCGGTGTTCCGCAACGTCGCCTTCGAGCGCCATCCCGACATCGTCGTCGCCGATTGCCGCGACGACCTTTCGCCGGAAACGTTGAAGGACATCGCGCGGAGCGTGCCGGTGGTCGCGGTGATCGACGATGCGTCGGACCGGCGGCTGGCCGCGACCCACGCCTACTATCCGCCCGTCACCGGCGCCGAGGCGCTGTCGTGGTACGAGGACGGCAAACAAATCCGCGTCGGCTGGGATTGGACGGTTCTGGGCTTCGATCCGTCGCACCGCGCGCCGCGCACGGAGCGCACGGCGCTGGAACCGCCGCGCGTGGTCGTCAGTCTCGGCGGCAGCGATCCGTTCGGATACACGCGCCTGGTGGCGCGCGCGCTGGAACGGGTGACGACGCCGTTCGAGGCGCGCTTCATCATCGGGCCGGGTTTCGCGGGGCCCGATCAATTGGTGCGCGATATCGAAAGCATGTCCGCGCACTTCACCGCGGTGCGCAACGCGGACGCGGCGTACGAATTCGCCAACGCCGATCTCGCGGTCGCGGCGTTCGGCGTGTCGGCGTATGAACTCGCCGCGCTGGGCACGCCGGCGCTGTATATCGGGCTGTACGAGGACCACCTGGAATCGTCGCGGTCGTTCGAGCAGATGGGGCTGGGCCGGATGCTCGGCATCGGCAATGCGATTTCCGAATACAACATCGCCCACGCGGTGGCGGAACTTCTCGGCGATGAAACCCACCGCAAGGCGATGAGCGCCGCCGGCCCCGCGACCATCGATGGCAAGGGCGCCGAGCGAATCGCCGCCGACCTCGCCTGCGCGGTGGAAGCGAAACGCGCGCTGAGCGCGGTTAAGGAAGCTTCGTAATTTCGACTGACGCTTTCGCGAAAGCGTCCGGCCAATCGCCGCTCTTCGCCGGCATGATGCAACGCGCCGCGGGTGCGAACGGTTCGTGGTCCTTGCCGAACGCGGTCCAGCTCGTGTTGTAGAGAATCTTGAACGTCGGCACGCCGAGCGCCGCTGTCATCCATGACACGGCCGTGGGCGCGCTGATCGCCGCATCGAGATTGCTCATCAGGGCGCAGGTGCGGTCGATCTCGTGCTTCTGATCCAGCCGCGGCGGCACCAGAATTTCCCGGCCCGACAATTTTTTTAGCAGCGCAATTTCGTCCTCGCGCGCGTCGTACTGCAGCGAGACGATCTGCCCCGGCAAAACGCGGATGAATTCCGCCCATTGTTCGATGGGCGCGAACTGCAACGCGCGCAGGCCCGACACATTGCCGCTGCGCCAGCAGATGCCGATGTATGGACCCGCGCCTTGCGCCCCGAGCCAATCGCGCCAATGCGCGGCCTCAGTGCTGTCGGCCGTCAGGTAGCGCTCGCGCGCGGGAAAATAGTCGAAGCTGCGGCGCAGATAGCGCGGCAACGTGGCGAGCTCCACGGCGAAATCCGCACCTGTCGTCAGCCAGTGATAGCGCGCCGTCTTGCGGCCGCCGCGCGCTTCGATTTCGCAGGCCTGCACGGTCACGTTCGGGAACGAACGCGCGAACAACGACACCAGCCGCGGCTCGCATTCGAGAATAACGGAACAGCCGTCGCGCGAGAGCGTGTCGGCCAGATCGGGAATGATGCTGGCGAAGGCGATCTGGTCGCCCAACCCTTGTTCCACCGTCACCAAGAGGCGCGCGTTTTTCAACGCGCCGCCGGTCCATTTCGGCAGGCGATGGTCGTAATGCAGCGCATCGGCGAGCTTCAGCCGGTAGGCATAGTCGCGCCAGCCTTCGGACAACTGGCCCTGCAACAGCAAGAGGATCGCGCGGTTCAGCCGTGCCTGCGCGAAATGCGGATCGCCTTCGATGACGTGTTCGTACAGCGCCAGCGCCTGTTCGATCTCGCCGTCGTCGGCCAACAGATCGGCGAGGTTGCCGATGGCCTGCCCATAGCCGGGGCGCAGCCGCAGCGCCTCCTGATAGAATGATTTCGCGGCTGCGATGTCGTTGGCCTCGCGCAACGCCGACGCGAGCGTCAGCCACAGTTCCGGCACATCGGGCTTGCGTTCCAGCGCCGGCTTGATCAGTGCGATCACCGCATCGGTCTGACCGTTCGCGCGCAACAAATTCGCCAGATTGACCAGCGCCTCGAGGCGGTCCGGTTCGGCATCCAGAACCTGACGGTACAATCGCTCCGCCGCGCCATCGTGGCCGATGTCGCGTGCGGTGTTGGCGAGCGCAAACAGGACCCGCGCGTCATCCGGCGCGTCGGTGAGTGCGGTTTCGAATTTTCCGATCGCCTCAGCATGGCGGCCGGAAGCGGCGAGCCGAAGGCCTTCGGCATAGGCGGCGTTCCCCATGGCCGCACCATCGCGCGCCGCGCGTTAACACCTGCTTAACCGTGTTTCGCCGAACGCTTAGCAACGTCTTAAAGCTGCGCGCGCGACAATGGCGCATGGCCATCGTCGGCTTCGATACGTCGATCCTGACCAGCTATTACGCGGCGCGCATGGCGCGGCCCGTGCCCGGCAGTATGGCCAATCCGCAATCGGCTGCGTCGGCCGACGACAAGCCGAAAGACACGTCCGGCGTTCTGCCGCCGTGGGACGCGCGCGCGAAACAGCCGACGACCGAACAGAAAAACACCAAGGCGCTGTCCGACGACAAATTCATCGCGCTGTCGAACGCCGATCTGTCCGAGTTGCGGGACGATGGCACGGCGGCCGCCGACAACGCGCGCCTCTATGCGCTGTATCAGGCGATGAACCGCCTCTCGACGCTGGCGTCGATGGCGTCGAACAAGGATGCGCCGGCAGGCACGCTGGCCGGTCTCGACCGCCGCTTCCAGTCGGGCCTCACCGAGGTTTACGGCTTCCTCGACAAGCAGACATTCGACAACGTCACCGTCATTCCCGGCACGAAAACCGATCGCGTCTCGACGTCGGTTTCCATTCCGCCGGTCACGTCGACCTATGTCGGCGGCGTCGCGGTGAAGGGCGACGTGTTCCAGGCGGTGCCCGGCCTGTCGGCGAGCCAGACGATCACCATCACGGTGACCAAGAACGGCGTCGCCACGCCGGTCGCCGTCGACCTGTCGACGATTTCCGGCACGCTGTCGCTCGACAATATCGCGGCGGCGTTCAACAACGCGCTCGCCGCGAACGGGATGGTGACGCGCTTCCACCGCGTCGAAATCGGCCACGCCGATCCCGGCAAGGACAAATCCTTCGGGCTCGAAATTGAGGGCACCTTCAACGAACATATTTCGCTGTCAGCCAGCAATGCACAGGCCGCCGTGTATCTGGCGGGCACGTCGGGCAGCGGCGCCGACCAGAGCGGGCGCTTGGTGAAACTGACCGGCGTCGACAATGCAACGCTGATCAGCGTGTTCTCGCGCGACATCGCGCCCGATGGAACGGAAGCAACCGACGCGCCCAAGGCACTGACCGACGCGGGACTTACCGTCGCCAACAGCGGCGGCACGGCGAACGCGCGCGCCTCCGTCGTCGATGCCGAGGGCAATGTCTATGTCGTGGGCGACACCACCGGCAGCTTCGGCAACCAGATCGCGCAGGGTTCGCGCGACGTGTTCCTGCGCAAATACGATTCCGCCGGCAATGTGTTGTGGACGCGGCTGTTGGGTGCGTCAGACAGCGCCACCGGATATGCCATCGCGCTCGATCCCAACGGCGGCGTCGCCATCGCCGGCAAGGTAACCGGCGATCTGAAACCGACCGCGGTCGGCGGCGGCGACGACGGCTTCGTCGCCAAATATTCCGCCGATGGCGAACAGACCATGCTGCGCCAGGTGGCGCCGGTGGCGAACGACGAAATCCGCGCGCTCGCGGTCGGCGATCACGGCGCGATCTATCTGACGGGCAAGGTCAGCGGCACGATTGCGGCGGGGCAAACCAACGCCGGCGGCGCGGATGCGTTCGTCACCAAGCTCGATGAGGACGGCAAGCTGGTCTATCACCGCCAGTTCGGCACCGCGGGTTCCGACGTCGCGTCGCAAATCGCGTTGACCGACGACGGCGGCATGATCGTGGCGAGCCAGGAAAACGGCCACGCCATCGTGCGCAAATATGCGACGGCGGATGGGACCGGCGCCGCGTTGTGGCAATTCGATCTCGGCGATTTGCAGGGCGGCGCGCTCGGCGGCATCGCGGTCAAGGATGGTGCGGTCTATGTGTCGGGCGCTTCGGGAAACGGCAATCTCACGGCGGGCGGCTCGGCGACCGTAGCGCACGCCTCGTCCGGCGGCGCGGATGCCTTCGTCTTCCGCATCGACGATTCGGGCGCGACGGCCAACGCGAACTACGTCAGTTATGTCGGCACGGCGGCGGCCGAGCGTGCGGGCAATCTCACTGTCACCGGCGACGGCGTGTATCTGACCGGCGACACCGCTGGCACCTTCGCCGGCGAAACGCAGAGCGCATCCGGTTCGAACGCCTTTGTGGCGCGGCTTGCGGCCGACGGCAGCCTGGATTGGGCGCACCAATTCGGCGGCTTCGGCGGACAATCGTCCGGCGCCGCCGTCGTGGTGGACGCGAGCGGGGCCAGTGCGCTCGACGCGCTGGGCCTGCCGAAGACGGTGACCACGCAGCAATCGCGCGATCTGATCTCGCAGTCGACGGCGCGGCCGGGTGACTACTTCACCATGACGTTGACCGATCCGCGCGGCAACACGCGGACCAAGCGCATCACCATCGACGACGGCGAGACCTTCCAGTCGCTTTCCGACAAGCTGAACCGCGTGCTGCTGCTCGACGGCAAGGCGCAGGTGGCGTTCGCGCGCGACGGCCGCACGCTGAAGATCGAAGTGAACAAGAACGTGCAGGTCACCTTCGCGCCCGGCAAGGATTCGTTCGACGCGTTGGCCGGCCTCGGCATCGACGCGCGCGTGCTGGTGAACGACGGGTCGCTGCTCGACAAGGACACGGACGATGCATCGGCCGAAAAGAAAAAGCCGGTGATCGGCCTGGACATCGAAAAAGGTCTGAGCCTGTCGACCACGGCGTCGGCCGCGCACGCGGCGTCCACGCTGCAGGCGATCCTGACGTCGATACGCACCGCCTATCGCACGCTGAACGACGACGGCGCGCTGAAGGAATTTCTCACCGGCACGGGCGACGCCAAGCCCAAGGGCAAACAGGGCGGTACGGTGCCGGCGTATCTGACGAAACAGATTTCGTCGTACCAGCAGGCGCTGCAGCGCCTCGGCGGCGGTTAGATCACGCCCCACCTTCCGTCATGCCGGCAATTCGCTTCCGCCGCAATGAGTGCGGCGTCCGCGAACCTGGCCATGACGGATGGGAATTAGAGGGAGGGAACTAAATCACCTTGTTATAGACGATCGCCGCGGCGGCGTTGCGTCTGGCGACGGGCGCCGAGGAATAGGGCATCGTCGCGGTGCGCATCTTTTCCACTTCTTCGGCGACCGCGCGCACCATGCCCTCGCTGGCCGAACGCATCGCGCCGACCAGATGTTCGTGCCGCTTCAGCAGCGTTTTCAGTTTCGCCGCGGCGTCCTTCAGCGAGCGCAGCATCGCGGCGGGAGCGTCCTTGACGCCGGCTTTCTTTGCAGCGGCGACTTCGCGCGTGTACGCCAACGCCATCTGCTCGATCACCGGGTCGGTCAGCGCCATCGGCGGGTACGTGCCGGATTGCAGGGACACGATGTCGGCCTCGACCGCGCCAATCAGGCGCGTTGTCAGCGACAGAAGGTTTTCGGCGCGTTCGGCTGGATCGCTCATCTTCGTTGCCTAGGGGCGTTCCGACTGCATCATGGTGAGCTCGCGCATCACCGAATCCGCCAGGCCGAACCCGCCCTGATGCGCAAGGTTCCTTGCGTACTCGTCGATCATCATCGAGCGGAACATGCCTTCGCCCGGTCCGCCGCCGAACGGCCCGTCGGTTTCAATGCCTTCGAACATCGAACCCAGGAATTCGTTGATGAAGACGGCCTCGAAATCCTCTGCCGCCTTGCGCGCGGCGATCACGTCGCGCGTCGGACGCGGCGTCTGCACGCCTTGCTGCGCGGTGGCGGTGGAAATCTGTAACGCGTCCGCGCTCATCGTTTACCCGCCCTCTTACCCAATGATCTCGATCTCGGCCTGCAACGCGCCGGCCGCTTTGATCGCCTGAAGGATGGCGATCATGTCGCGCGGGCCGACGCCAAGCGCGTTCAGCCCGTTGACCAGCGCCTGCAAGCTGACACCGTCGCCGCCGTGCAGGATGGCCATGCGGCGTCCCGCCTGATCGTCGACTTCCACCTGCGTGCGCGGCACCTCGGTGGTGACGCCGCGCGAATACGGATCGGGCTGGCTGACCTGCGGCGTCTCGGTGACGCGGATGGTCAGATTGCCCTGCGCGATGGCGACGGTCGAGACGCGCACGTCCGAACCCATCACGATCACGCCGGACTGTTCGTCGATCACCACCTTGGCGGGCTGATCGGGATCGACCTTGAGCTGTTCGATCTCGGTGAGCAGCGCCACAATCCCGCCCGGATAGGCCAGTGGCTTGGTCACGACGATGGTCGAGGGATCGGCCGCTTCGGCAACCAGCGAGCCCATGTAGCGGTTGATGGCCAGCGCCACGCGACGCGCGGTGGTGAGATCGGGATTGCGCAGCGACAGGCGAACCGACGTTGCGCTGGCGAGACGATAGTTCACTTCGCGCTCGACGACGGCGCCGTTGGCGATGCGGCCCGCCGTCGGCACGCCGCGCGTCACGGTGGTGGCTTCGCCGCCGGCCTTGAAGCCGTTGATCGCAACCGGGCCCTGCGCCAGCGCGTAGATTTCGCCGTCGGCGCCGAACAGCGGCGTCACCAAGAGCGTGCCGCCCTGCAAACTTTTCGCATCGCCCAGCGCGGACACGGACACGTCCACGCGCGTGCCCTGCGCCGCGAAGGCGGACAGGCTCGCCGTCACCATGACGGCGGCGGTGTTCTTGGTGTTGACGCGCGTGCCGCGAATGTTGACGCCCAGCCGCTCCAGCATGGTCTGCAGGCTTTGCTGGGTGAACGGCGCGTTGTTCAGCTGGTCGCCCGTGCCGTCAAGACCGACGACCAGGCCGTAGCCGATCAGCATGTTGTCGCGCACGCCTTCGATATCGGCGAGGTCCTTGATGCGCGAATAGGCGGCGGCCGGCAGCGGCGCGATGAACAGCGACAGCGCGGCGATGGCACTGATAAGGGCGCGAAGGGCGCGACCGGAAAGCGAAAAGGAAAAGGTCATGACCGTCCGTATTCTGCGGGACGGGCGTGCCTTGCCAGTTCCGTGCCGGGGCGCTGCACGATATTATATAACAATTACAATAACTTACGAGGCGTGCCGCCGAGCCGATGTCCATGCATCGGCAAGTTCTGCCGGGCAGTTTGGCTTTGGCGGACGCGGGCGATAAGACCGGACGCAGGCACAAGGAATCGCGATGAACGCCAAGGATTGCCAACTCGTCCTGCTCCGCCACGGCGAGAGTGAGTGGAACAAGCTCAACCTGTTCACCGGTTGGCGCGACGTGCGCCTCACCGACACCGGCAAGCGCGAGGCGCGCGAGGCGGGGCGGCAGATGCGCGAACAGGGCTTCGCGTTCGACATCTACTACACGTCGCTGCTCGCGCGCGCGATCCAGACACTGTTCCTCGCGGCGGAAGACATGGACCGGCTGTGGGTGCCGGTCACGAAGCATTGGCGGCTGAACGAACGCCACTACGGCGCGCTGCAGGGTTTGAACAAGGCGGATTCGGTGGCGAAGTGGGGCGAGGCACAGGTGAAGATCTGGCGCCGCTCGTTCGATGTGCCGCCGCCGCCGGTCGACACGTCGTCGCCCGACTATCCCGCGCACGATCCGCGTTACGCCGGTCTCACGCCGGATGAATGTCCGCGCAGCGAAAGCCTGAAAGACGTGCTCGCCCGCGTTCTGCCGTATTGGCATTCCACGATCCTCTCCGATCTGAAGGCAGGCAAACGCGTGCTGGTCGTCGCTCACGGCAATTCGTTGCGCGCGCTGATGAAACATCTCGAAGGCATCTCGGATGCCGAGATCGCAGAAGTGAACCTGCCGACGGGAATTCCGCGCGCCTACCGGCTCGATGCCACATATAATAAGAGTGTCGAGGCGGCGTATTTGGGCGATGCCGCGGAAATCGCGGCAAAGGCGCAGGCGGTTGCGAATCAGACGAAGGCGCGATGAGGCGTGATCAAGAATCCACCTTCCCGTTGTGGGGAGGTCGACGCTTTGAGCGAAGCGAAAAGCGTCGGGTGGGCGGCTCATGTTCGAGTGCCCCCCACCCGCTCGCGCTGACGCGCTCGCGACCTCCCCACAAGGGGGAGGTGAATGTTGGTTTGCGTGTCGCGCTCGGTGCGATGTGTTTGCTGTTCGCGGCGGCCGCACCGGCGCCGTCGGATTCCATCACCGCGCGCTACCAGCATGCCGAACAGGTCTTGCGCGAAAGCCGTGCGCAGGAGGCGGCGACCGCCGCCGAGCGTGATCGGCTGGCGGCCGAGGCGCGCGCGCTGGCGCAACGTCTGGTGGTCAACGCGGCGCGCGTGCAGACGTTGGAAGAACAGCTCGCCGCGTCGGACGTGGAGTTGAACCGCCTCACCCAGCAATCGAATGCCTTGCAGGCCGATCTGGCCACGCGGCGCGACAAGGTCGCCCGCCTTCTCGCCGTGCTGCAGCGGCTCGATAACGACGAACCGCCGGCGCTGGCGCTGCGCCCCGACGACTCTCTCGCCGCGGCGCGCGGCGCGATGGTGTTCGGCTCCATGCTGCCGCCCGTGTACAACGAGGCGCACGCGCTCGCGGTGCAACTGAGAAAACTTCTCGCCACGCGCGCCGCGATCGAAAACAACCGCGCCCGCGCCCGTCAGGAAGAAAAGGCGCTCAATGGCGCGCGCGCCACGCTGGCTGCGCTCGAAGAGCAACGCACCCGCGAGGCGCAGAAGGCCAATGTCCGCGTCGGCGAACTGCACGCGGTGACGCAGGACATCGCGCGTCAGGCGACCGGCCTGAAATCCCTCGTCGACCGTATCGCCGCCGTGCGCGCCCATCCCGACCCCAACCAGGGCATGGTCGTGGTCACCGCGACCAACACCGACGACGATGCGCTGCGGCCCGGCGCGATTCGCCGGCCCGTGGTCGGCAACATGGCCGTCGGCGATCCGTCGGGACCGAAAGGGAGCGCCAACACGCCGGGACAGGGCGTGTGGTTCGAAGGGCAGGGCGGCGCGCAAGTGGTGGCGCCCGCCGATAGCGAAGTTGTGTTCGCCGGGCCCTACCAAAAATTCGGCAACGTGCTGATACTCGAAATGGCGCAAGGCTATCACCTGTTGCTCGCGCGCATGGGTCGCATCGATGTCCGCATCGGCGACCGCATGCTGGCGGGCGAGCCGGTGGGACTGCTGGGGGCGGGGCGCAGCGCGCGGCTCTACATGGAGCTCAGGCGCGGCGGCGAAACGCTCAATGTCGGCGCGTGGATGAGTGCGGAACTGAGAAGGGGACGGGGATCATGAATCGCATCGCATACACGGGTCTCGGCGTGGTGGTGGGACTCGCGGCGTCGACCGCGCTCACCACGGCAATCGGCGCCAGCAACGTTCTCTCCGCCTATCGCGAACTCGACCTCTTCGGCGACGCCTTTGAACGCGTGCGCGCGGTCTATGTCCGCCCCGTCGAGGATTCCGAACTCATTCAGAACGCGATCAACGGCATGGTCTCGTCGCTCGATCCGCACTCGCGCTATCTGACGGCCAAGGATTTCGCCGACCTGCAGAACGATACCTCCGGCGAATACAACGGCGTCGGTCTCGACATCACGCTGGAAGACGGAGTCGTGAAGGTCGTGAGCCCGATCGACGACACGCCGGCCGCGCGCGCCGGCATCAAGCCGGGCGACTACATTCTCACCATCAACGGCGCCAGTGTGCAGGGCCAGACGCTCGAGCAGGCGTCGGAAATGCTGCGCGGACCGACGGGTTCGAAGGCGACGCTGACGATCATCCGCAAGGGGCAATCGAAGCCGCTCGTGGTGACGCTGACGCGCTCGATGATCACCGTGCCGAACGTGAGATCGCGCCGCGAAGGCGACATCGGTTACATCCGCGTCATCCGCTTCATCAGCGAAAAAACCAATGGCGACGTTCAGCGCGCCATTGCCGCGCTGAAGCAGCAGATCGGCCCCACGCGCATCAAGGGCTACATCCTCGACCTGCGGAACAATCCGGGCGGCCTGGTGGATCAATCGGTCGGCGTCGCCGACGATTTCATGAACGGCGGCGAGGTGGTGTCCACCCGCGGCCGCTCGCCGAACCAGACGATGCGCCTCAATGCCGGGCCGGGCGATCTGGCCGACGGGAAGCCGGTCACCGTGCTCATCAATGAAGGGAGCGCGTCCGCGTCCGAGATCGTCGCCGGCGCGCTTCAGGATCACCACCGCGCCGTTGTCATCGGCATGACCTCGTTCGGCAAGGGCTCGGTGCAGACCGTCATTCCGCTGTCCGCCGGTCACGGCGGCGCGCTGTGGCTGACCACGGCGAAATATTACACGCCGTCGGGGCGCTCCATTCAGGCAACCGGAATCGTTCCGGACATCGCCGTGTCGCAACTGGCGGCCGCCGACGATCCCAATGCGAACGTGACGGAGGCTCAGCTCCCCGGTCATTTGGACGCAGAAGGCGAGCACCGTGCCGCTCCGGTGAACGTCATTCGTCCCCCGAAGGGACAAGCGATCGACGACTTCCAGCTGCGTTACGCGTTGGATCGCATGAACGGGCGGCAAAATCCGGTTGTTGCGCGGGAACAGGATCCCAGCACCCGGGTCCAGTAGGCGGTCACAGGAACGCCGGTTCCGTTCGGTCGCACGCCCGGCCGCGCTTGCCGGAGCGCGCCTTTTCGCCTAACTGCGCACCGCCTAACCAAAAATTGGCCCAAGTGTTGATCTAGCAAGGAGTGGACGGTTAGCATCCGGTGCGGCCGTCCTGCTATGAAACAGCACGGGCAAAGGGCAATTCCTCGATGCGTGCGACAGTGAAAGGGTATGAAATGAAGCGTTATGCGATGGCGGGCGCGGGTGCGATTCTCGGATTCCTGGCCGCCGTGTACATTCTGCCGACGGCGCAAAGCGCGCCGAACGTCCTTTCCGCCTACCGTGAACTCGATCTCTTCGGCGACGCGTTCGAACGCGTCCGCGCCAATTACGTGCGCGAGGTCGACGACAGCGAGCTGATCAACGCCGCCATCAACGGGATGGTGTCCGCGCTCGATCCGCACTCGTCCTATATGGACGCCAAGGAATTTTCCGACATGCAGGTCGAGACCTCCGGAGAGTTCGGTGGCCTTGGTCTCGAAGTCACCGTCGAGGACGGCCTCGTCAAGGTCATCAGCCCGATCGACGACACGCCGGCCGCGCGCGCCGGCATCAAGACCGGCGATTACATTTCCGACATCGACGGCATGAGCGTGCAGGGCCTCAGCCTCAACGACGCGGTCGCCAAGATGCGCGGTCCGCAGGGTTCGAAGGTCACCATCACCATCCTGCGCAAGGGTGAGCGCAAGCCGTTCACGGTCACGCTCACTCGCGCCGTCATCCACATCGCCAACGTGAAATTCCGCCGCGAAGGCGACATCGGCTACATCCGCGTCACGCAGTTCATCAGCGAGCGGACCTCCGCCGACGTCGAGAACGCGGTGCGCGAGCTCAAGCGCCAGATCGGCCCGCGGCTGAAGGGCTACGTCATCGACCTTCGCAACAACCCGGGCGGTCTGCTCGATCAGTCCGTGTCGGTCGCCGACGACTTCCTCGACGGCGGCGAAGTGGTGTCGACGCGCGGCCGCCATCCCGGCGACACGCAGCGCTACAACGCGCATGGCGGCGACATCGCGGACGGCAAGCCCATCGAAGTGCTGGTCAACGAAGGCACCGCATCGGCATCCGAAATCGTAGCCGGCGCACTTCAGGATCACCGCCGCGCCATCGTCATCGGCATGACCTCGTTCGGCAAGGGTTCGGTGCAGACGATCATTCCCTTGTCCGGCGCGCATGGCGGCGCGCTGCGTCTGACCACGGCGCGCTACTACACGCCGTCGGGCCGCTCGATCCAGGCGACGGGTATCGTGCCCGACATCGCGGTGTCGCAGCTGTCACTCAAGGACGACGCGGACGAACGCTTCAATCGCAGTGAGGCCCAGCTTCCGGGGCATCTCGAGAACGAAGGCCAGCACGGCACGCCGCCAGGCAAGCCGGTAGTCCGGCCGCAGGCGGGGAAGACCTACGACGACTTCCAGCTTGCCTATGCCTTCGACCGGCTGAACGGCCGCATCGGCATGCCGGTGGCGGAATCGACCACGCCGGCCCGGCCGCAACCGGCCGCGCCGCGGGCGCAGCAGCCGCGCACGCAGCCGCGGGTGATAAGGCCGAAGCCGCAGCCGCAGTCGCAGCGCAACTGACGGCAATTCCTGTTTGCTGATTGGCGGGCCGGGTGGACATCGTTCCCCCGGCCCGTTCCTTATCTGGGTACGCGGCGGCCTTGCGCGTACTGGATTTGGCGTGCGCGCGGCGCTATCGACATAACCATCGATTGTGCTGGGGGCCGGGGAGGCTTCGTGTCGGATACCTATGATGGGCGCGCCCGCACTGGCCACGTCTCTGGCCGTTCGCCGCTGTTCCTCGCGGCGCTCGCGGTGTTCGCGCTCGTCCTCCTGATCTTCGTCTATGTCGCGTTCTTCGGTTCGGAGGAGGACGGCTATCCCGCAATCGTCCTGCCGATGCCGAACTTCGCGCAAGGGCAGACGCAGACCACAACCCAGGCCACGGGCGCCGAGCGGCGGGTAAACGGAAATCTCGTGTTCGATCCGGCGCTGGCCGAAGACACGCCGCTGGGACCCTTGCCCAAGGTCGCCGGCGACGGCCGCAGGGCGATGGACGCCTACGCGCCGGCGGTGAACGCGGCCGACCGCCATCCGAAGATCGCGCTGGTTCTGGTCGGGCTCGGCGTCAGCCACGAACAATCGACGGTGGCGCTGGGGCGCCTTCCCGCCACCATCACCATGGCGTTCTCTCCTTACACGGAGGGTTTGCAGACCTGGATCGACAAGGCGCGCGGCGCCGGCCACGCGGTGCTGATGGAAGTGCCGATGGAGCCGTTCGATTTCCCCGATTCCGATCCGGGCCCGCGCACGCTCCTGGTGGCCGCATCGCCGCAACAGAATCTGGAATATCTGTCGTGGATGCTGACGCGCGGCACCGGTTACGTCGGTGCGGTGAATTCACAGGGTGGACGGTTCCTGTCGGAATCCTCGGCGCTGTCGCCGGTGGTCGGTTATCTGGGCAAGCACGGATTGCTCTGGGTCGACGTGTCGAGCGGCGACAATTCCGCGACCGCGCCGGCGGCCAACCGCGAGAAGGCGCCGGTCGTTGCCGGCGCGCTCCGGATCGATGCTATCCAGACGCCGGAAGCGATCGACGCCAAGCTCTTGGAACTCGAGGACCGGGCCAAGGGATCGGGTGTCGCGGTGGGCGTCGGGTCCGCCTATCCGGTCAGCATCGACCGCATCGCCGAGTGGACAGCCAATGTGGAAGCGCACGGATTCGTGCTCGTTCCGGTAACGGCGGCGGCGACGCGGCCCGATTTGCCCCGGCGCTAGGCCCCAATTGATTTTAGGGCGATTGCGCAAATTCCCCGAGCCGTGTTCGTATGTGACATGAACAAACGCGTTTCCGCCTCCGATCTGCCGTACCGGCCCTGCGTCGGCATCATGCTGTTCAACAAGAAGGGACAGGTGTTCGTCGGCAAGCGCGTCGACCAGACGCTCGAGGGCTGGCAGATGCCGCAGGGCGGCATCGACGACGGCGAAAAGCCGGCCGAGGCGGCGTTGCGCGAACTGGAAGAGGAAATCGGCACCAACGACGCCGAGATCCTGCGCGAGCACAAGGATTGGCTGGACTACGATCTGCCGCCGCGGCTGATCGGCGTGGCGCTGAAGGGCAAGTACCGCGGCCAGACGCAGAAATGGTTCGCCATGCGCTTTCTCGGCAAGGATTCCGACATCGATGTCGAAACCAAGGACCAGGAATTCTCGGCGTGGAAGTGGCTGTCGATCGAGGAACTGCCGCGGCTGATCGTGCCGTTCAAGCGCGATACCTATGCCAAGGTCATCGACGCCTTCCGCGATCTGGCGAAGGCGGAAAAATAATCGTGAGGGCTCCGCGGGCGGAAGCTCTCACACCACGCTTCCGATCAACAAGCCTGAAGCAAAAGCAGCAAGGCCTGCAATCCACCAAATTGCGCGCGGCATCGGTCGGATCATGGCGAAACGAGGGAAATCATCTTTCACGTCGGCATTGGCGAGCATGTGCGCCTCCGCGAGGCCATCGCCAATAGCGTCCAAAATTTGTCTCGGAGTCTTCTCGCTCACCCCGGTGCTCTTGCCATCGCCTTCCATCGCACGTCGTCGCAAACACGCAAAGCGACGTTAGGCGTGCGTTCAGCCACCAATATAGGACTCTCGTCCGAATTATCATAGATCGCCGCGATCGTTGCGAGCGGAGGTAAAGATCGTGCAGATTTCGTAGTCCCGCCCAATAGCGGCGCACGACAACGTTCGCAGGTATGGAGTGCCCGCCCGACGCAACCCTGCGGGATCGACGCTTGACGGGATTCGCACAAGTCGCTGGGACCGGCGACCACCTTGGTCGTCGGCGGCAATCCGCGCGGATCCGCGCAAGAACGGGAGGCCCGGGAGTTTCGCGACCCGGGACAAGGTCTTGTCGTAGCTTTCGAATTGCGTTCCAGTAAGAAACTCTAGTGGGCTCCAAAGCCCAAGAAGCTCGGAGTCAGCGTCATGCTGATCCACCACGGCAGTATCTGACGAAGCCTTCGACCAGCCATTCTCGCAAGGGGCCGGATTGGGTGCGGCGCCACCGACGGGTAATCCGGGCGCGATTGGCTTTTGGGTCGCCCCCAAATGTGACGGTGGGCTTTTCGTGAGCCCAGCGTGGCTCATACCAAATAGTTTCCGTTGCGAGCGAACCGTCCGCGTTGTGAATCGTCGCGTAGGGACCGGGGCGAAACCGATTGATGGCGTGGACATCCCGTCCAGAAAGTCGAAAGAGGACAGAGTGCTTTCGTGGTTTTTGCCTCAATTCCACGAACGCTCGCTCGCATCTCTTGAGGAATTTATCGGGGTCATTGAGCTGTAACAGAGGATCGTTGATGGCTTTGTCTACGCAACGATCCTTCCAATCACGCGCTCGCGCTGGCGCGAACTGCTGACTGCAAAATTGGAAGCCAAAATTGATGCTTCGCCGCATTGAATGAGCAGCCGGCGTCAGTCGGACGCCGAAACCCATTAATCGTTGAAAGAATAAAGCCGCTTTCAAATCCCTTTTGCCATTGGAATTGGCCCATGTTGCTGGTCTCAGAACTGAGGATCAAGAACGCGCGTCAAACGCTCGGCGGCCGATTGGGCAAAGCGCAACGTGAGGGCGCGGCGGCGGGCGGCAGTGAGCGGCGTGCGAGTCGACGGGCGCACGATCTCGCCGCCGAATTTGTCGGCGACAATCAGGCCCCAATCGACGGGTAGCGCCGCTTGCGGAAATTCCGGCGGTACCGCGAAATAGAAGAAGTCGCACCACGGCAAATACTCGGGCCATTTGTCGTCGGCCTTGAGATCGGCCATCGCGACCTTGATCTCGACGCCGACCATCGCGCCGTCGGAGCCGAGCGCAGCCACGTCCATGCGTCGCGAGTTCGACAACTTGAATTCGCAGATCGGCGCGAAACCTTCCGCCAGCAACGCGCGCCGCACGCCGCGCGCGACATCGTCGGCGGTGAGCGGGGCCCTGATGATGGATTTCGGTCCGCGCGTGTACGCGCGGTTGCTTTCCGCAAATCCGTTGATGCTTTGTTCGACGAAACTCTCTCGCGTGCTCATAGACGTACTCGTGGTGCCGATGGGTGCCCCGCCGAACGAGAGGCGGACCACGATATTGCGCTTGATTCCGCGGCATTGAAAACCCCCATCCGGCCGCCAAACGTCGCGTCTCGCTGCCGCTCGACGCGACTGCGGCCACCTTCCCCCTAAGAGGGGGAAGGGAAGACGATTGGGTGGACGCTCTGCACCCAATCCAAACCTTCCCCCTTGAGGGGAAGGTGCCCGCCCTCGCGAGCGCGCAGGCGCGAGCGAGCGTGGCGGGCGGATGGGGGTGTGATGCGCGAGGCGACGTTACTTATCGCCGCTCAAGCTTCCCTTGGTCGACGGAACCGCGCCTTCGAGGCGGTCGTCGACCTCGATCGCCTGCCGCAGTGCGCGCGCCAGACCTTTGAAACAGGTCTCGACGATGTGGTGGTTGTTCTCGCCGTACAGATTTTCGATGTGCAGGCACAGCCCCGCGTTCTGCGCGAAGGCCTGGAACCATTCGCGGAACAATTCGGTGTCCATCTCGCCGAGCTTCGGTTTCGTGAACGCGACCTTCCAGATGAAATAGGGCCGCCCCGATACGTCGACCGCGGCGCGCGTCAGTGTTTCGTCCATCGGGATCAGGATCGAACCGAAACGGCGGATGCCGGCATTGTCGCCCAGCGCCTTTTTCACCGCGGTGCCGATGACGATGGCGGTGTCTTCGGTGGTGTGGTGGAAGTCGACGTGCAGGTCGCCCTGCGCCCGCACCTTCAGGTCGATCAACGAATGCCGCGAAAAACTCTCCAGCATGTGGTCGAGGAAGCCGATGCCGGTGTCGACGTCGTATTCGCCGGTGCCGTCCAGATCGAGCGACACCGCGATCTCGGTCTCGCGGGTTTTCCTTTCGACGGTGGCGGTGCGCATCGGGTTGTTCGGCTGCTTCCGGGCTGTTCGGCCGCTCTTAACCAGGTTTTCCGGGAGCTTTCGGCCCGCCGGACAGGAGGGGTAATATCCCAAGACGGCCGCGCGCGAAAGAACAGGTGGGGTTTATGAGAAACGGATGGTTGGCCGCGATTTTGGTGGCCGTACTGATGCCGGGCCCGGTCGCGCAGGCGGAGGAGGAGGGCGTTTCGTCCGGTCCGCCCACGCCCGCGCGCCCATCGGGCAGCAAGCTCACCCTGCGCATGCCCGACGGCACGGTGTTCAGCCAGACCTCGGTCGGCCTCCCGTATGTCGATTTGTACTCGGGGCCGGTGATGGTGCCGGGCGAAGTGATGACGGTTCACTTTCCGGTCGGCGAGGCGCTGGCCGATTCCGAATTCGTCCGTATCGCCAAGGCCGACGCCGCGTTCGCCGCTGGCGACGCGCCGGCCGCGCTGCTGAAAAGCGCGCCGCCGGGCACGATGATCGTGACCTATGTGCAGGACGCGGGCTCGCCCGGCATGATCCTCAGGATCGATCACAATCTCGGGCGCGCGATCGCCTACGACGTTGAGGTCGAGCACTTCACGGATGGGCATTGGAAGGCCGCGCCCGCGGCGAAGTGCGCGTTCGCGGAAGGCTCACATGTGCGACGCTGGTCGGATCCGACAACGCGCATTTTCTTCCATCGCATCCATTATGCGGCACAGGCGGAAGTCACAGCGGGATGCCCGGCATGACATCGCCGTACGATGGCTTGCCGCCGGAACGGTTCTGGCGCACGGGCGTGACCGAGGCGCATCCCCTGTCGGCCAACCTGTACCGGAAGAAGTTCGACATCGCGCCCGCCGACAGGATCGCCACGGCAGGCAGTTGTTTCGCCCAGCACGTGGCAACCCATCTGCGCGCGTCCGGATTTTCCGTGATGGACATCGAACCGGCGCCGTCACAGTTGCCGCCGGATCAGGCGCGCGCGTTCGGCTACGGCATCTATTCGGCGCGCTACGGCAACATCTATGCGGTGCGGCAGCTGTTGCAGCTCGCGCGCGACGCCGAGACCGGCTTCGTCGATGCCGCAGACGTGTGGGAAAAGGACGGTCGTTTCTACGACGCGCTGCGGCCGAACGTCGAACCGCGCGGTGTCGATACCGTGGACGAGGTCTTGGCGCTGCGGCGGCACCACCTGCGCAAAGTGAAGCAGCTGTTTTCGCAGATGGATGTTTTTGTGTTCACGTTCGGCCTTACAGAAACGTGGTGCCGCCGCGAAACCGGGCGCGTCTATCCGACAGCGCCCGGCACCATCGCGGGCGCGTACGATCCGGACGTTTTCGAATTCCGCAATTTTGGTTTTGTCGACATTTACAATGACTTCGTCGAATTTCTAACGCTGGTGCGGGGCTGGAATCCCGACCTGCGAATTCTGCTTACGGTCTCGCCGGTGCCGCTGACCGCGACCGCGTCGAACCAGCACGTGCTCTGCGCGACCACCTATTCGAAATCGGTGTTGCGCGCGGCGGCCGGTGCGCTGTGCGAGGGCGATGCGCGCGTCGATTACGTGCCGTCCTATGAACTGATCGCGAGCCCGTGGTCGCGCGGCATTTTCTATGACGCCAATCTACGCACGGTGAATGCGGAAGGCGTGGCGGCCGTGATGCGCATGTTCTTTGCCGAGCACCGTCCGCCCGAAGCTGCGGCCGAACCTACCCCGGGCACGCGCGAAGAACGCATCGCTGCCAACCGCGCACGCAAACGCGCGCGCGCCGCCGAGGCGGCCGAGGACGCCGACGAAGTGGTGTGCGAGGAAGTCCTGCTGAAAGCGTTCGGGCGATGAGCGGGTTTTCCGTCTGCCTCATCGGCAATTCGCATGTCGCCGCGATCAAGGAGGCGTGGACCAACCGCGCGCCGCAAGTCGCGCCCGGGTTTTCGCTGACGTTTTTTTCGGCGCAGACGCGACTGATGAGGCAGATCGAAGTCGAAGGCCGCGTACTGGCCCCCCAGAGCGATGACCTGTCGAGAAAGCTTGCCTTCACCTCTGGTGGGCCGGACCGCATCGCCGTCGACGACTATGACGCCTTCGTCCTGCTTGGCAGCGGTTTCGGCATCAACGTGCCGCGCCTTCAGGAGTCGTGGAATACGGTCGACGCGTTGCCATGGGGCGAACCCGGCACGCTGATCTCGCGCGCGTGTTTCGAGGCTATGGTCGAGGACGAAATGCGTCAGACGATCCTGATCGATCTGTTCACGAAAATCCGCAGCGTGCGCGACGTGCCGATCGTTATCGCCGGCGCGCCGTTTTTCTCCGAGCGCGTGCTGGAGACCGCGCCCTACAACGAAGATTCGCGGTTGCGCGATGCCGGTTTCCTGGCGCCGTTGGTGGACCATGCCGTCGCCGCGGCCGACCGTGTCGCCGCGGCGCATGGTTGCGACGTGATCTGGCAGGCGGAAGAAACTATCGGCCTTCCCGGCTTCACCAAACTTGAATTCGGCAACGCGCCCGTGCGGTTCAAGATGCGCGGCGGCGGGACGCCCAAAGTCGACGTCAAGCACGGCAACGAAGACTACGGCCAGATCATGCTGCTCAAATATCTTCAGCGGCTGGACGAGATGTCGAGGGGCCGCGCGTTCAGGAAGGCGGAGCCGCTGCCGCGTGCCAGGCGCGCACGCGGATGAGCGCGGCGCTAACGCGATTCGTTGCTGGTGGGATGGCGCTCGTCCTCTGCGCTGCGCAGGACGCGCCGCCGGCGCCCCCGCCGCCCGAAGTGCGTGAACTGACCTCTCTCACGGAAATCTGCGCGATGGTGAAATGCCGGACCGAGGCGCGCGATGTGCGCCTGGTCGCCGTGGACGGCGGCAGCTTCGCCTTCAAGACCCAGGGGTTCCCCTACGCCGACCCGGGCGGCAACGTGATGATTTATCCGGGCGAGGCACTGGAAATCGAATTCGACCGGAACGATATCGGCCATCCCAAATTCGTCGCGGTGGTGCCCAACGCGTCCGTTTCCGCGCCGGGCACGCTGACGCTCGAATTTGCGCAAACGGCAGGCGCGCCCTACATGACGCTGATGCTGAACAATGCGACGGGCGTGGCGCTGCGCTATGACGCCACCATCTATGTTCCGGCGCGCGAGGGCATGCAGGTGCTGCGCAGCTCGGCCTGCCCGGTGATGAGCGGCATGACCAACACGGAATCGTGGCAGCATCCGGTGGTGATGGTGGAACTGTCGAATTTCCGCATCGAGCCGGTGGCCTGGGGCTCGGCCACCGTCGCATGCAATTGAGGACGGGATGAGCGAAGCGGTGTGGCACGGCACGACAATTTTGTCGGTGCGCAAAGGCGGGCAGGTGGTCATCGCCGGCGACGGCCAGGTGTCGATGGACAAGATTGTGGTCAAAGGGAACGCGCGCAAGGTGCGGCGCCTGCACAATGGTGCCGTGATCGCGGGTTTCGCCGGCGCGACGGCGGATGCGTTCGCGCTGTTCGAACGGCTGGAGGGCAAGCTGGAACAGCATCCGGGAAATCTCACCCGCGCCTGCGTCGAGTTGGCGAAGGATTGGCGCACCGACCAATATTTCCGCCGGCTGGAAGCGATGATGGCGGTCGCCGATGCGAAAACGTCGTTGATCTTGTCGGGCACCGGCGACGTGCTGGAACCAGAAGACGGCTTGATCGGCATTGGCTCAGGCGGTGCCTACGCCTTGGCGGCGGCCCGCGCGCTCATCCAGTTCGATATTCCGGCGGAAGACGTGGCAAGACGCGCCTTGAAAATCGCCGCCGACATCTGCGTTTACACCAACGAGAACATCACCGTCGAAAGCCTGAGCACCGCCTGATGGCCGCGAATTTTTTCACGCCGCGCGAAATCGTTTCCGAACTCGATCGCTACATCGTCGGCCAGAACGACGCCAAGCGCGCGGTCGCCATCGCGCTGCGCAATCGCTGGCGGCGGCAACAGCTCGCGCCGGAACTGCGTGAGGAAGTTCTGCCCAAGAACATCCTGATGATCGGGCCGACCGGCGTGGGGAAGACCGAAATCTCGCGCCGCCTCGCCAAGCTGGCGCAGGCGCCATTTATCAAGGTGGAAGCGACCAAGTTCACCGAGGTCGGTTACGTCGGCCGCGACGTGGAGCAGATCGTGCGCGATCTGGTCGAGATCGGCATTTCGCAAATCCGCGAACGCCGCCGCGCCGAAGTGGAGGCGCCCGCCGAAGCGCATGCCGAAGAGCGCGTGCTCGATGCTCTGGTGGGCGCCAATTCGTCGGCCGGCACGCGCGATTCCTTCCGGAAAAAATTGCGCGCGGGCGAACTGAACGACAAGGAGATCGAGATCGAGGTCAGGGACGCGGGCGGCGGCCCTATGCTCGACATTCCCGGCATGCCGGGCAGCTCGATCAGCATGGTTTCCATCGGCGACGTGTTCGGCAAGGCGTTCGGCGGGCGCACCAAGACGCGGCGCATGAGTGTGGCGGAATCGCACGCTGTGCTGGTGGCCGAAGAGGCCGACAAGTTGTTGGACAACGACACGGTCACGCGCGACGCCATCGAAGCCGTCGAGAACAACGGCATCGTCTTCCTCGACGAGATCGACAAGATCACCGCGCGCGGCGACGGCAAGCGCGTCGGCGCCGATGTGTCGCGCGAGGGCGTGCAGCGCGATCTCTTGCCGCTGATCGAAGGCACCACGGTCGCCACCAAACACGGCGCGGTGAAGACGGACCACATTCTGTTCATCGCTTCCGGCGCGTTTCATCTGTCGAAGCCGTCGGATCTGTTGCCCGAACTGCAGGGCCGCCTGCCCATCCGCGTCGAACTCAAGGCGCTCACCCGCGACGACCTGAAACGCATCCTCACCGAGCCCGAAGCCAGCCTTATCAAGCAGTACATCGCGCTGATGGCGACGGAGAACGTGACGCTCTCGTTCGGCGACGACGCGGTGGATGCGCTCGCGGCCATTGCGGCCGAAGTGAACGCGACGCTGGAAAACATTGGCGCGCGCCGCCTTCAAACCGTGATGGAGCGCGTGCTCGACGAAATCAGCTTCACCGCCACGGACAAGGGCGGCGAATCCCTGCACATCGACGGCGACTACGTGCGCGCCCGCGTCGCCGATCTCGCCAAGGACCAGGACCTGTCGCGGTTTATCCTGTGAAATAGTGCTACCGGAGGTTGCTCTCGTTTGAGGCTCTGCGTTAGGCTGCTGGCGCGGGCAATGAGGGGGATAATCATGGGCAGCATCCGCGTGCGCAATATCGTCGTTATGACCGCGGTCATGGCCGTGGCAGGGGGATGCGCCGCCAACCGTGCGCTCGATCAGCCCGCGCACAAGGATCTGGGCGTGCTGACGCCCGGCACGAACCGCGATGTCGTGCGCAGCGAACTGGGCAGTCCGATGGCGTCCGTGGTGCACGCCGATTGCGACGTGTTTTCGTTTCAGGAAGGCTCATCCGGTTGGAAATACATGCGGGCGATGGGCTATTCGCTTCTCAGCATCGGCACGCTCGGGCTGAGCGAGGTCGTCACCAATCCGGCCGAGGCCGGAGTCGGCAACGACAAGATTCGTTTGCGCGTCTGTTACGACCAGAAACAGGATGTGGTGTACGCGGAGCGACTCGATGTCGGTGAGCATCCGCGGCTGATGACGGGCGCATATCCGCCCGCGCCACCCGCGCCGACGCAGCCGGCATCGCCGCCACCGGTGACGGCCGAGGCCTTGCCGCCGGCGAGTGCGGCGAGCCAACCCGCCATGGCGGCCGTCGCACCGGAATCTCCGGCACCGGCACCGGCACCCGATCGCGCCGCCGCGCCTGTCGCGCACGCCACGATGGCTTCGGCGCAGGCGCCCGCATCACAACCGGCACCACAACCGGCGCCGCAATCGACGCTTCAGCCGCCGCCCGCCGCAAATTCTGGTCCTCCGCCAGAGGCGGAACTGGGTGCCGACGGCAAGCCGTATGCGCAGGAACCTGCACCCGTGATGAGCGCGCCCTAGACCCGACATCGGCGCGAACACTCGCGGGGTGTTTACCATTCTTGACTTGCCCTCGATTGGGCGTAGCCTCCCGGATATTGGTGGGGGCTGATCATGAAATTGTTGCACTATTCCGCGCGAAGCGTTGCGGCACTCTTTGTCGCCGTCGCTCTCGTTGCCTGCACGACCACGCCGGACTTGAAGGGGTGGGCGCAAAATTCCGCCGACTTGGCCGGGGCGATTGGTGCCGAAAACAAACAGGTCAGTGATCGCATCCAGACAGATATAGGGCTTGCGCGAGCCGGTGAGGGCGAAGGGCTCGTGATCGGCGATAACGCCGCAAACACGTGGGAAGAACGGCGCAAACTTTACACCGATACGACGGCAATGATCAGCCGGTGTCTCGATACGATGGTGCTCTATGCCAACGCCATTGCCGATTTGGCTGCGAAGGGTGAAACCGGCAAGGAAGCAGCGACGCAACTCGTTGGGTCGGTCAAAGGTATCCTCGCAACCGTAAAGATCGCCTATCCGTTCGTCGGCCCATTGGTCGGCGTAGGCGAAGCCGCATTCGGTGAGGCGGCCGGCATGTTCACGCGGGTACAGGCGCAGGACGCGCTTGCTGCGGTGATGAGCGAGCAGCAGCCTGCTGTCGTCAAGCTCGCGAGTCTGGTCGCAGAATATGCCGAAAAGCAGCGGCCGATCGTAATCACCATCAACAATTTCGAGCATACCTACTACATCGAGCAGATGGGGCCCGCCGGGCATTGGTATGCCACTCATGGCGTCGCTGCGAACAAGCAGATATTCGGCCAGGACAACCCGTCGCGTTCGGCAAACTATTCGGCCTTTCTCGAAAGGCTTCAGACACGGTACGAGAACGCGCATCTGACGATTGCGGCCAGCGACAAATGGACAAACGACCGGCTCGCCGCCCTCGATCACGTCAAGAGCGCCGCCGAGCAGTGGCGCCAGGCTCACGAAAAGGCGACGGAAACGCTCGTCAACTGTGGCGGCATGCGGTCGTTCCGAAGTTCGTGCGGCAATTTTACGGCGGCAAACCTGAAGCTGGCCGCCGAGCGCATTCGCAATATCTTGCAGCCACCGAAACCGGAAAGCGGTCATTCGGCCCCGGCCGCGGCAGCCACGCAATAGTGAGGCGTCCGCCTGGATGAAACTTGGGAGAGCCTGATGACAGATCAAGATGTGTATCGAGCGACGTCCGCGCTTGTGCAGTATCGTGTTGCGTTGGAGTCGAAAGCCGATCCACGCGACGAACGCGACGCATTCGATCGCGCCTATCAGGCTGTGCAGGGCACGACCGAAGGAGATACCCTGTGGCGGATGAAGGTCAAATTTGAAGACGCCTACGCCAGGCGGGCCTTCGAAGAGTTCGCGAAGATCGGCGATGAGTTCAAAGCTGTCGGTTCCGCCTTCGATGTCGGGAAAAAGATGGCGGATGCCAAGAAGAATTCCCTGTTCTTTCCGACAGCCGCCGCTGAACTTTCGCGGGTCGCCGATATCGTCAAGGCCCTCAAAGCCGCCGCCGACAAGTTGAATACCGATGGTATCGCGGGGAAGATCGAGGCCGGCGACGTTCAAGGCATTCTGGGTCAGGCCGATCAGATTTCAACCACGCTTCAGCAGTTGCACCAGAAACTGACCGCCGCCCAACCTGCATCGAAGTAGCCACAGGCTTGCCCTCGGCCTCGGTTTGCCCGGGACTGTGCGTTTGGCTATCCTGCCCCTGCGGTTCGGGTTCCTTGTGCATGGCCGGGTATCGTTTTTTTGCGACTTTGGGCGCGGTTGCCTTGACCGCGCCGTTGCTTGCCGCCTGCGCGTCGGGTGGGCACGGCGGTATGGCCAGCCTCGGATTTACCCTGCAAATGGCGGCGATCCAGCCGCTTCGCGACGTCGAGCCGGAGCGCCTGCCGCTCGAAACGCCGCATGCCGCGGCAACGGCGGATCCTGCGGATGCCGAAGTGTGCCGGACCGCGCCACCGGCAACCGGCACCCGCATTGGCGCGCGCACCCTGTGCATGTCCGGCAACGAATGGGCCGCCAAGACCCAGAACGACCGCGATCAGCTGAACGATGCCGAGTCGCGTGCGCTCGCGCAGACGCCGTCCTTCCCATACTGACAGCGTGCCGCGTCCTACGTGAAGTCCTCGGTTCCGAGCGCACCCAAATTCGCCGGAGTCGCGAGACGCACAACGATGTCCACGCCACTACCGTAGCCCGCGATACCGTCGACATCGATGAGCAGAAACGTCTTGCCGTGCAATTTGCCGCTGTCCGGCGTGAACAGAACGGCATGGCCGGCAGCCAGATGCGCGCCGTCCGCGGCCGCCGCGAGATCGGCGTCGAAGCTCGCCTTGTTGAGCGCGCCGTCGACGATCGCGGCGTCGACGCCGGTGATCTCGACCGGCATGTCGAAAGCGTCCTGCGTGAAATCGATATTCTTGATGGTGTCGTAACCGACGCTCGTCGAATCCGCGGCGCCGGCATAGACGAAGACGTCGCCGTCTGCGCCGCCGTCCATCACATCCGCGCCCAGGCCGCCGATGAGCGTGTCCGTACCCGCGCCTCCGTTCAGCGTATCGTTGCCGCTAATGGAGCTTGGAAGGTTCAGGTTGGCGATAAACAGACCCTCTGGCAATTCCGGTGTATCGAGGGCCAGCAGGAGCTCGCGCCCGTCGCTCGAAAAGGCGTACGGCGCCTCGTCATCGTTATGCAGTTCCGCTCCGTTGGGCAGTGTGATGCGCACGGTCGCGCCGGATGCCAGGTCTTTGACAAATACGTCGGTCGTTCCGTTCGTGTCGTTTTCAACGAGGTTATCGGCATCACTGCGGAACGCGAGAAAACGGCCGTCCGCCGAGAACACAGGCACTGCGGAGCCACCGTCCGCCTCTTCCCCGTTGAGGCCGGTGACGGCGCGCGTCACGGCGCCCGTTGCGATGTCCTTGATGAACAGTTCTTCGCGGCCGTTGTTGTCGCCGGCGACAAGGTTATCCGCGTCACTGCGGAACACGACCTTGGAGCCGTCGGCTGAAATCGCAATTGTCCCGGCTGAGCTCGCGTTCGCCGGAGTGCCATCGAAAGCACTCGACACAAGCGTGAGAGCACCGCTCGTCAAGTCTTTCAGATAAACGCTGTAGAAGGTATCGTCTCCATTGACATCGAGGACGAACGCCATCCGGTTGCCATCCGGCGTGACGCTGTAGTTCGATACAGAGCCGGCGAGTTGAGCGCCGTTCGATGCCGTCGAAATGCGTGAGACCTGTCCGGTGACCAAGTTTTTGGCAAAGAGGTCGGTCGTGCCATTCGAATCGTGCGCGACAAGATTGGAGGCGCTACTACGAAACATGATCGTATCGACGCCGGCAAATTCGGCATCGGTGGACGATCCGTTGGCTTGGCCCCCGTTCGACCGGACAGAAACGCGAGTGAAATCACCCGTAGAGAGTTCTTTCACGAAGATGTCGGCACTGCCATTGGTGTCCCCGGTCACGATGTCCGGTGACGAGCTGGTGAACGCGACCTTCGTGCCATCCGGCGAAAAGCGGCCGGTTGTCGAGCCGTCGTCGAGCTGCTCCCCGGTTGGCCCCGTTGAAATCCGCGATATCGTTCCGGTCTCCAGGTCCTTCAGAAAAACGTCGAAGTTGTCGTTCGTGTCGCCGGAGACGTCCGCTTCATCTGCATGAAAGATGACGTACCTGTCATCGGGCGAGAACCGTGCCGCGCGCCCGCCGTCCGCGACAAAGGTGAGGGCATCCATTGTAAGTTCAGGGGCGGAATCGCCGTGCAGCAGGTCATTTCCGTTTCCGCCGCTTAGCTTGTCGTTTCCGGCACCGCCGGTGAGAACATTGGCATCGGAATTGCCGGCGAGCACATCGCCGGCATCGCCGCCGATGAGGTTTTCGATCGAAACCAGCGTATCGCTGCCGCGTCCTCCGCCGACGCCTTGCGCGCCCGCGATGCCAAGGTCGACCTTCACGCGCCCTGTTGCGTCGGCGTAAGACGCGGTGTCCGAACCGCCGCCGCCGTCGAGCAGGTCGTTTCCGGCGCCGCCCATCAGCACGTCGTCGCCGGGATTGGCATCAAGAAGTCCGAAACCGGATGCGCCGGCAGATCCCCGGTCCGTGTAGATAAGGTCGATGGTCTTGTCGCCGTACAACGTATCGTCGTTGGCGCCGCCGCTCAGCCGGTCGTCGCCTCCGGCGCCGCTAACAGTGTTCTTGCCTCCGTCGCCGCTCAGATTGTCGTCATCGAACGAACCGTCGAGGTTCTCGAAATTCGTCGCGGACACTGATCCGCTGCGACCCACCAGTTGAAGTCCGCCTTGCGCGGCTAAGGAAAATGTAATGTCCGCCGGTGTGCCAAAGTTGAGCGGCGAAAACGAAAGCGTGTCGTGCTGTCCGGCCCCGCCATCCGCAAATACCGAGTAGGCGCTGCCGTTCCCATTATCGACGAGGACGATGTCGTCATCGCCGCCGGCGCCGTCAATAATATCGTTTCCACCATTCGTCGAGATGAAATTCCCGCCACTGTCCCCTTCCAGGGAATCGTCATGTGTCGAACCTTGCAACGCCTGGAAATTGTCGAGTGTGACGAGACGCCCGCCACCCACATCCTGCGCCGAGCCCTGTAGCGCCAACGAGGCTACGACGCCGGCGCTTGAACGGAAAAAGCTGACGCGGTTCCAGCCGCCGCCGCCATCGAGCACGTCGGTGCCGGAGACACCGCCGTTCACGTAATCGTTGCCGTCGCCGGCGATCAGGACGTCGTCGCCGCGCCCAAAAATATTGATAACCAGGTCGCCGTCGTGTTCGGCGGACGCATCGATATGATAGGTGGAGGTGCTGTTGGTGCTCTGCAGTCCATAGATGCTCATGAAGCTGCCGGCGGCGACATTGTCCTCGTGCAGCGTCACCACATAGTTGCCCCCGCCCGCGCTCGCGCCCTGAAGGGTGAGACGTTCGACGTTGCGCAGCGTGTGCGAGCCAAGTGTTACACCCGCGGAATAATCGCCCTTGAGTTCTACTTCATCGCCCACAAACGTGGTTTCATACGCGTCGGCGCCTCCGTTGACCTGGTCCTGGATGTTGAACGTCGCGCCAAAGGAAACGAAATCGTCGCCGCCGGCGCCGTTCACCTCGTCCCTGCCGCCTTGCGAGACGTCGAACGTGTCGTCGCCTTCCGTGCCGTTCAGGTGATCGTTGCCCGGCGCGCCGACGAATGCATCGGATGTTCCCGGCCCGCCGATCGGGCTACTCGCCGGCATGCTGCGCAATATCGGAACGGCGACGTGACCAAGGGGAATGCCACCGCCGGCCGGCCTCAGCAGCGCGCCCATCGCAGGCGCCGCGGCCAGGTCCACCGCTGCCCCAAAAAAATCGTGCCCGGAGAAGCCCGAATATTCGGGTCGAAACAGCCAATCGCGCATGTAAACCCCCCATTGTCCCGTCGCGATTATGCACGCTCGGGTAGTCCCGTCCATCATGGTTTATGGCGAACCGGGAGCGCGATTCCGCCGATGCTGCGGCTCCGCCCGGGCGTGCGTTCGCTACACGAACGTGTCCGCGTGCAGCGCCTTCAGGTGGGTGGCGTTCAGCAACTGCATCACGAAATCCTCGCCCGCCTGGTAGCCGGCCGTCCCGTTGTTGTCGACAATCAGGAAAGTGTCGTGCCGGTGGTCGCCGCCGGTCGGCCGGAACACGACCGCGCCATGCGCCTTGAGACGCGAGGCGTTGACCGTGGACTCCAGATCGGAGTCGAATGTCGCATCGGACAGCGCGCCATGACGGATGCGGTGACTCATGGACGTCACCTCGAACGGCGCGTCGATCGAATCCGCCGCACCATTGAAGCCCGCAATCGTATCGAAGCCGGTGCTCGTGGAATCGGTGACGGCGCGATAGACAAAGGTGTCGCCGCCCGCACCGCCGTCCAGCATGTCGGCTCCGGTTCCGCCCACCAGCACATCGGCGCCGTCACCCCCGTTCAGCACGTCGCTGCCGCCCGGGGCGGATTTGAACGCGACCGGCACAACGAACATTTGCAGGCTGCCGGCGCCGGGAAACGCTTCGGAGTAGATTTCGACCACCATGGTCGTCGCGTCGCCCGACCAATCGAATGAGCCCACGACGTAGAAATCGTCGCCGAGGTTCTCCTCTGTGGTGAGGCGCGTCGTCGTGCCGGTGGCGAGATCGGTGACGAACAGGTCGGCAAGACCGTTGCCGTCGCCCGCGACCAAATTGTCGTCATGGCTCAGGTACGCAACCATGCTGTCGTCGGGTGAGAACATCGCCTCGAAGGCCCCGCCGCCGTAACTTCCGTCGGGCGTCCTGATGACCGGTGTCAGTTCGCCGGTAACCAGGTTTTTCATCAGCAGCGCTTGGTTGGGCACGCCCTCGATCAGATTGTCGGCGAAGCTCGCAAAAAGTACTTCGGTGCCGTCACCGGAGAGATCGAACATCTGCGCAGAGATATTGTTTCCCTGCGTGCCGTCCGCCGCCACGGAAACCAGCGTCACTTCACCGGTCACCAGGTCCTTCACGAAGATGTCTTCGGTGTCGTTCGTATCCCCGGCGACCAGATTGTCGGCGTAGCTGGCGAACACCAGCTTGGTGTGGTCGTCGGACAGCGCAAAAAATTCGGTGTCGGCCCAGACGGGGTCGCCGGCTTCCGTGGTGGAAAAGTCCGTGACCGCCCCCGTTTTCAAATCCTTGAGGAAGATGCCGTTGACGGCTCCGGCGACAAGGTTGTCCGCCTCGGCGCCGAAGATGACATGCCGGTCGTCGAGAAACTCGGCATGGCGGCAGAGCCCGTTCGCCGCATCGCCCCCTTCGGTGGTGGAGACCTGGGTGACATTCCCCGTCGCCAGGTTCGCCACATAGATCTGCTGGTTCAAGGAGTCGGAGCCGAAATATCCGTCGAACACGACCTTGCCGCCACTCGGCGAAAAGTACGGATGCTCCAGATGATAGCCCTCCAGATCACCCGACGGCGTTCCTGCGACGCGCGTGATGTCGCCGGTCACCAGGTTTTTGACGAAGATGCCCGGCTGGAACTCCGGATCCGCGCCGTCCAGATTGTCGGCATAGCTGCCGAAGACGATCCTGGTCGCATCGGGCGAAAACTGCACTTCGAACGAATGGTCATCGCCGGGCGTACCGTCGTCGGCCGTCGATACGATTTCGAAACCCGAGAGGAACATCGTTTCGACCTGATCGCCGACAAGGAAGTCGCCCCCGTCGCTGCCGTCGAGCGTGTCGCCGCCGTCACCCCCGAAAACCGTATCGCTGCCGAAGCCGGCATCGATTGCATCGTTGCCCAGCCCGCCTTCGAAGCGATTGGCGTTGCCGTCACCGGTCAACGTGTCGTCGAAATCGGAACCGATCAGGTTTTCGATGCTGGACAGCGTATCGGAACCCAACCCACCGCCGACGTCCTGTGCGATCGAAACACCGAGGTCGACGGTCACGCCGCTGCCGCTCGCATCGGAATAGTCGGCGGTATCGTTGCCCAGCCCGCCATCCATGCTGTCGTCGCCGGCGCCGCCCTGCAGCACATCGTCGCCCGATCCGCGATCGAAGCTGCCTGTGCCGGTGGAGCCGCCGCCGCTGCTGGAGGCGATCAGGAAAAACGCTTTGTCGCCGAAGAGCGAGTCGTTGCCGCCGCCGCCGTGAAGGGTGTCGTTACCGCCGTCGCCGTACAGTGCGTTGATCGCGCTGTCACCGATGAGGATGTCGTCCGTTCCGACGGACCCGGCGACGTTTTCGAAACCGGACGCCGTGAGAGTTCCCTCATCGCCGATCTGCTGGCTGGTCCCCTGAAGATCGAGCGAGAATGTGATGGGCGTGGTGCGGCTGGCGACGAACACCAATGTGTCGTTGCCTGAGCCTCCGGTGGCGGATGCCGCATACGTGTTCTGGATGAGAGCGCTGATAACAATGGTGTCGTCGCCGCCGGCGCCATCGACGGTATCGCTGCCCCCCAGCGTGTTGATGTAGTTCGCCTGATCGTCGCCGGTCAGGACATCGTCGCGCGAGCTGCCCGAAAGCGCCTGAAAATTGTCGAGCGTCACCATGCGGCCGCCGCCGACATCCTGCGCGACGCCCTGGAGCGCAAGCGACACGGTCACGCCGGACGAGGGGGACGTGACCGCGCGCGAGAAGCTGACGCGGTTCCATCCGGCGCCGCCATCCATCACATCGTCGCCGCCGACACCGCCGTTGATGAGGTCGTTGCCGCCGCCTCCGGTCAGGTGGTCATTGCCGCGTCCGAACGTGTTCAGGATGAGATCGCCGTTGGTTTCGGCGGAACCATCGAGGTCGAAATAATTGGTGCCGGTCGATGTCTGGAAGCCGTCGATCTCCAGGAAGCTGCCGGCTGCGACATTGCCGTCGTTCAGCGTGATCGAATAATTGCCGCCGCCAAGGCCCTGGTCTGCGCCCAGGAGGTCCAGCCTCTCGACATTCCGGATTGTGTTTTTGGCAAAAACAACTCCCGCCGAGTAGTTGCCTGAAAGCCCGACGACGTCAAAATTCCCGGACCCACCGTCAACATGATCGGCTGCTGTGAACGTCCCACCGAACGAAACGGTGTCATCGCCACCTCGTCCTTCGACCGTATCATTGCCGCCTTGGCTGACGTCGATATCGTCTTCGTTGTCCGTACCCACAATATGATCATTGCCCGACGATCCTGGAAAATAGTCGAACGTCCCCGGTCCACCGATGGGCCCGACATGGATGCCGCCTTGTGCCACGCGCACCGGAGCGCCCGCGAAATCGGCCGCTTCATAGGAGACGCGAAGATCGGTTGCCGAAACGTCGTACGACGTCCGGCCCATAAGCCAGTTGCGCAGCATAGCTACCCCCCAAGTCGAGGCAGGTATTTATGCACGCGCGGATTGCGCGGTCTATTGTCATATTCCCCGCGCAACTCATTGTGCCGCCGAGCAAAAGCCAAGCTTGATCGCCGTTGCGCGTGAGATCGTGCACCTGTGCCGCGCGGGCGCGATTTACAGCAATTCGGTTGGGCTCGGCCCACTTTGGCCGTGGGCGTGGACGTGGTTGACCCTAGGGGGAAACCTTGTCAGAACGGCGCGCTTTTTTCCGCATAGAGATAAGGAAGAGGTGGGGTCATGCAGCGCCAGAACTATCTGTTCACGTCGGAGTCGGTGTCCGAAGGCCACCCCGACAAGGTCTGCGACCGCATCTCCGACGAAGTGGTGGACGCATACTTCCGCCTCGCCCCCAAGCACGGCTGGGACCCGAAGGATCTGCGCGTCGCCGCCGAAACCATGGCCACCACCAACCGCGTGGTGATCGCCGGCGAAACCCGCGGTCCGAAACAGATCACGCCGGAAATCCTGATCGACACCGCGCGCTATGCCATCAAGGACATCGGTTACGAGCAGGAAGGCTTCCACTGGCAGCACGCCAATGTCGAAGTGCTGCTGCATGCCCAATCGGCGGATATTGCGATTGGCGTCGACGCCAAGGACAACAAGGACGAAGGCGCGGGCGACCAGGGCATCATGTTCGGCTACGCCTGCCGTGAGACCGACAGTTTGATGCCGGCACCGTTGCACTACTCGCACCTTATTCTTCGGCTGATGGCCGAGGCGCGCAAATCCGGCCGCGAACCCAAGCTTGGGCCCGATGCGAAATCGCAGGTCACCATTCATTACGAAGGCGGCAAACCGCGCGAGGTGACGCAGATCGTGGTGTCGACGCAGCACATGGATGCCTCGATGGAATCCAAGCACGTGCGCGAAATCGTCGAGCCGTACGTGAAGAAGGCGCTGCCGCAGGGCTGGATCACGCCGTCCACCGTGTGGCACGTCAATCCGACGGGCGCGTTCGTCATCGGCGGGCCGGACGGCGACTGCGGGCTGACGGGGCGCAAGATCATCGTCGACACATACGGTGGCGCCGCGCCGCACGGCGGCGGCGCGTTTTCCGGCAAGGACCCGACCAAGGTCGACCGCTCGGCGGCGTATGCGGCGCGGTATCTGGCGAAAAACGTGGTGGCTGCCGGCCTCGCCAACCGCTGCACAATTCAGCTGGCCTACGCGATCGGCGTGTCCGATCCGCTCTCCTTATATGTGGACCTGCACGACACCGGTCAGGTCGACCCGGCGAAGCTGGAAAAAATCCTGCCCGAGTTCATGAGCCTCAAGCCGCGCGGCATCCGCGAGCATCTGGGCCTGAACCGGCCGATCTATGCGCGCACCAGCGCATACGGCCATTTCGGCCGCACGGCGGATGCCGAAGGCGGCTTCAGCTGGGAAAAGACCGACCTCGCCGACAAGCTGAAGGCCGCGTTCTAAAAAAATCGGCGTGACCGCGCGAAAGCCTGACATCCGGTGTCAGGTATGGCGGCACATGATCGCCCGGCAATGTGGCCGGAGCGATCCCCCATGAATTTGCAGCGACGTTTGGTTCTTGGCGCCGGCGCATTGGCCGGCGCGGCGCTTGTCCTGAATGCCCGCGGCATGGCGCGCGCCGATGAACTCGATCCCATTCCGCCACTTCCTGCGACACCAACACCGGGCAAGCCGGGCGATTTCGATTTCCTGCACGGCGAATGGCGGATCGCGCATCGCCAACGGCCGGCGGGCAAGACGGAATGGATCGCGTTTCACGGCGAAGCGACCTGCCGCACCATCATGAACGGCGTCGGCAGCGTTGAAGACCTGCGCATTCCCGAACGCAATTTCGCCGGCATGGGGTTGCGCCTGCTCGACGTCGAAAAGCGTGTCTGGTCCGACTATTGGGTGAACGCGAAATCGGGCGTGTTGGGCGGCGAGGGCGTGAAGGGAAGTTTCGAGAACGGTGCCGGGATTTTCGTCTCCGACGACACCGATAACGGAGCGCCCGTGAAATACGCCGGAATCTGGGATCGCATTTCACCGGCGGCCTGCCGCTGGCGGCAGGCCGCTTCGCGCGATGGCGGAAAGACCTGGGACCAGAGCTGGATCATGGATTGGACACGCGTCGGCTGAAGCGGACCAAGCTGGGCATTTACTCGCGCTGTGGTTGCTGACAAGCTGCCCCGTTAACCATTGGGAGGTGGGCATGACGACGCGTGAAATACAGCAAGCGTTGAGCGACAGAGGTTTCGATCCCGGCCCGATCGACGGCATCTGGGGACGGCAGACCATCGGGGCGGTGAAAAAGTTTCAGGAGTCGGCGCATCTGACGGTCGACGGCATCGTCGGCCCGCACACGACGGAAGCCTTGTTCGGCATACGCGTCGCGCCGGACGATATCGGTCCCTTGGTTTGGTACAACGAGGCCCTGCGGCTTATGGGCACCAAGGAAGTATCGGGGGGCGGCTCCAACAAGGATATCCTCGATTGGGCAACCGATCTCGGCATCGATTACAAGAGCGACGATATTCCATGGTGCGGGCTGTTTGTCGGCCACTGCATCGGCGCGACGTTGCCGGATGAGGTGCTGCCGAACAATCCGCTGGGCGCGCGCGAATGGGCCAAGTTCGGCAAAGCCTGCGACTCGGCACGCATCGGATGCGTGCTCGTCTTCTGGCGCGAATCAAAAGCCAGCGGCAAAGGCCATGTCGGATTTTACTATGGCGAGGACGGCGACGGATATTACGTACTGGGCGGTAACCAGACCGACATGGTGCGCGTTGCCAAAGTGCCAAAGTCGCGCTTCCTTGCCGCCCGCCAGCCGGCAACGGTGAGTACCCTGCCGCCCAAGACGGTGACGCGCAAGCTGGCCGACGCCGTGGAGGGCAAGGAAGCCTGATCGCCCGCGCGTCGCACGCGTATTAGGGTGCGCGCATGGAAGGCGCGCACCCGCGCAAGCTGTATGGACGGCGTAAGGGCTGGAAGCTCAGCGCGCATCAGGCGTCGCTGACCGAAACGCTGCTGCCGCGATTGACCATCGCGCCGGAAAAAGGGCGCGATCCGAAATTGTATTTCGATGCGTCGATTGCCGATATCTGGCTGGAAGTCGGGTTCGGCGGCGGCGAGCACCTCGCCTGGCAGGCGGAACAGCATCCCGATATCGGCCTGATCGGCGCCGAACCGTTCGAGGCTGGCGTCGCCAAATTGCTGGCCAGGCTCGGTGAGGTGCGGAACAACATCCGCATCTATCCCGGCGACGCGCGCGATGTGATCGAGGCGCTGCCCGACGCGTCGCTGGGGCGCGTGTTCATTCTGTTTCCCGATCCGTGGCCGAAGACGCGCCATCACAAACGCCGCTTCATCCAGATGGAAATGCTGGATCAGCTGGCGCGCGTGATGCGCCCGGCAGCCGAATTACGGTTCGCCAGCGACGATCCCGGTTACCTTATCTACGCGCTGGAGCGGTTCATGGCGCACGCCGCGTTTCGCTGGACCGCGCAATCGCCCTCTGATTGGCGAGCGCGGACGGACGACTGGCCGCAGACGCGCTACGAGGCGAAGCAGCTGCACGGCACGCCATCGTTCCTGCGCTTCGTGCGGGTTTAGTCGCGCAAGCGGCGAGCCGCTTCCGCGGCGTCCGCGCGGCGTTTGGCGATCAGCGGTTCCAACCGCGCTTTCGTTGCAGCGAGAATTTCGTGCGGTGCGGCTTCGGGCCGGCCGGCGTTGAATGGCGGCGCGGGGGCGTACTCCAGGATCAACTGGATCATCTGCGCTTCGGTTTCGCCGGCAAGTTCGGCGGCGACGGTCAGCGCCAAATCGATGCCCGCCGTCACACCGCCGCCGGTGATGATGTTGCCGTCGCGCACGACACGCGCGGGATTGGGGATGGCGCCGAATTGCGTCAGCAGATCGCGCCACGCCCAATGGCACGCGGCGCGCTTGCCCTTGAGCAACCCGGCCGCGCCCAGCGCCAGCGATCCGGTGCACACCGACGTGACGAACCGCGCGTCCTTCGCCAGCCGCTGCAGTTCACGGATGAACACCGGGTCGAGCGCCGCATCGGTTGTTCCGTAACCGCCCGGCACGCAGATCACATCGCACGATTCCACATCGGACAGTTTCGCGAGGCCGTCGAAGCGGAATCCCTCCGCCGCAACCGCTTCGCCGGTCGACGTCGCCACCGTGACCTTCGCGCCCGGCAACCGCGCGAACACCTGCAAGGGCCCGGTGAAATCGAGCTGCGTCACGCCGGGAAAGATCGCGAAGACGATATGAAGGCTCTGGCTCATGGGCGGCCCATCGAAAATGCGCTCGGCCAGAATGGCTTAGAAACGCAGCCCACGTCCACGCAAACGCCACAATCGGGCGCGACGCTTCGCGCGGCTCAGGGGAATTGCTGGTGCGCGCTCACGCCATCGTTTTCGCTCTTATCGCCGCCACCGCTCCGCCCGTGATGGCCGCGTCGTCGACGCCAACGGCGATGCCGGGCAACGATCCCAACTGCACCCATGTGTGTTCCAAGGCGCTCGCCGATTTCCCGCGCGTGAAGGATTGGAAGACGCTGGTGATCACGCTCAGCCGCACGTCGTGCTTCGGCCGCTGCCCCGACTACACAGTCGAGATTCACGGCGACGGCACCGTCATCTTCAACGGCCGGCGCAATGTCGTGCATACGGGCGAATATCGCGCCCATATTCCGCGCGCCGCGGTGCGCGCCCTCGTCGACAAATTCCGCAACGGCGACTATTTCGCGCTGAACGACTCCTATCGCGCGCGCGCCACCGACCTGCCGACCTACACCACGTCGATCGCCTTCGACGGCCGTTCGAAGCGCGTGGTCGATTACGGCGGCCAGATCATCGGTGCGCCCTTCGCGGTGAACGAGATCGAGAACGCCATCGATGAGGCCGCCAACACGGGGCAATGGATCAAGGCCCCGGACGCCCCGCCATGACGTACGATGGCTTCGCGCTACGCCGGGTTCGCCGCCGCGGCGCTGTTGAATGTTTTTGTCAGCGGCATCGTTGTGCAGGCTTCCGCCACGATCCCGCATGCCGCGCGGGCCCCCGACATTCCGCAATGCGACTGTGTTTACATCGCGATGGCGACAGTGCCGGCGTTCCCGGAAATCCGCGACTGGAATTCGCTCGCCATCACGCTCAACCGTGGGCCGTGCTTCGGCACCTGCCCGATCTATACGGTCACCATCCACGGCGACGGCCGCATCGAATACGAGGGCGCGCAATTCACCGCGCATCCCGGCAAGTATGAGGCGAAAATTTCTGTTGCCCAGGTGCGCGCGCTGTTCGAAAAATTCCGCGCGGCGAATTTCTTCGCGCTCAGGGTCGAATACCGCGGCGAGGTCACCGACAATCCGACCTACACGGTAACGCTGCGCTATGACGATCACGAGAAGCGGGTCGTCGACTATGTCGGCCGCATGGTCGCCATGCCGCTGGTCGTGACCGAACTCGAACGTGCCATCGACGAGGCGGCGGATACGGCGCGCTGGGTCGCCCGCGAACCCGCACAATAAATTCCGTACCGCTCTTGTATTTGCCGCTTGCGGAGCCTATATCGCCCGCATTCCGGACACGCTGAAATGCTGTTTGGTGGTGGTCGCAAGGCCACCGGCCGCGAAACTCCGTTTCCGCCGCTGTCCGGTCCAAGGGTTTGAGAAAGCCCAAGAAACGAGGCTTTTTTGCAGGGTCCGTCGCGTCTGGAAAAGCTGCTCACGCCCGCCGCCGAGGCGACGGGGTACCGCATCGTGCGCGTGCGCATTTCCGGTGGTCGGCGCAAGACGCTCCAGGTCATGGCCGAACGGCCCGACGGCCTGATGAACGTTGAAGACTGCGCGCGGCTTTCGCGCGCGCTGTCGGAAGTGCTCGAGGCCGCCGATCCCATAGAAGAAGAATACGTGCTCGAGGTTTCGTCGCCCGGCATCGACCGGCCGCTGACCCGCGCTGAGGATTTCACCCGCTTCGCCGGACATGAGGCGCGGATCGAGCTGGTCAATCCCGATGCCCAAGGCCGCCGCCGCTTCAAGGGCACGCTCGCGGGAATCGAGAACAACGAGGTCCTGCTCGACGTTGCGGATGAAAAAGGTTCGCACGAACGTCACCGTTTCGCGTTTTCGGCACTGGCGGATGCGAAGCTGGTGCTGACCGACAAACTGATCGCGGAAGATCTCAAGGCCAGAGAAAAAGCGTCCTTCGGGGCCTCGCGCCCGGAAGGCGAGTTGCATTCTGGAAGTAAGAAGCAGGCGCGAGGCACCTCAGGATGACGAGAGCCGAACGCTTCAACACCGAACTCGTCATGCTGAGGTGCGAGACCGAGCGCAGCGAGGGTGAGCCCCGAAGCATAGTGAAGGAGAAGACCCAATGGTGACCGGCGTCAGCGCCAACAGGCAGGAACTCTTGCAGATCGCCGATGCGGTCGCGCGCGAGAAATCGATCGACAAGGCGGTGGTCATCCACGCCATGGAAGAGGCGATGCAGCGCGCGGCGAAATCACGCTACGGCAGCGAGAACGATATCCGCGTCGATATCGATCCCAAGACCGGCGAGACACATATCTCGCGCTACCTGCAGGTCATCGAGAAGGTCGAGAACGACAAGACGGAGATTTCCGTCGAGGACGCGCGCCGGCGCAATCCGGCCGCACAGGTCGGCGACATCATCGCCGAGACGCTGCCGCCTGTCGATTTCTCGCGCATCGCCACGCAGATGGCGAAGCAGGTGATCGTGCAAAAGGTGCGCGACGCCGAACGCGAACGCCAGTACGACGAATACAAGGACCGCATCGGCGAAATCGTGCACGGCGTCGTCAAGCGCGTGGAGTTCGGCTCGGTGGTGGTCGATCTCGGCCGCGCCGAAGGTGTGGTGCGCCGCGACGAGATGATCCCGCGCGAAAGCTTCCGCAACGGCGACCGCATCCGCGCCTATATCTATGACGTGCGCCGCGAAACGCGCGGACCGCAGATTTTCCTCTCGCGCACGCATCCGCAATTCATGGTGCGCCTGTTCGCGCAGGAAGTGCCCGAGATCTACGACGGCATCATCGAAATCCGTGCCGTAGCCCGCGATCCGGGCTCGCGCGCCAAGATAGCCGTGATTTCCAAGGATTCGTCCATCGATCCGGTCGGCGCCTGCGTCGGTATGCGCGGCGTGCGCGTGCAGGCGGTGGTGCAGGAGCTCCAGGGAGAGCGCATCGACATCATTCCGTGGTCGAACGAGGCCGCGACCTTCATCGTCAATGCGCTGGCGCCGGCGGAAGTCACCAAGGTGGTGCTTGACGAAGATACGCACCGCGTCGAGGTCGTGGTGCCCGACGATCAGCTCTCGCTCGGCATCGGCCGGCGCGGCCAGAACGTGCGGCTCGCGTCGCAACTCACCGGCTGGCAGATCGACATCCTGACCGAGGCGGAAGAATCCGAACGCCGGCAAAAGGAATTCGCCGCGCGCACCGAATTGTTCATGGCCGCGCTGGACGTGGATGAAACCGTCGCCCAGTTGCTGGCTTCGGAAGGCTTCGCCACCGTCGAAGACATCGCGTTTGTCGAGCCGGGCGATCTCGCCGATATCGAGGGCTTCGACGAAGACACGGCGACCGAGCTGCAGGCGCGGGCGCAAGGCTACATCGATCAGAAGAACGCCGAGTTCGACGACAAGCGCAAGGAGCTGGGCGTCGCGGACGAAGTCACCGAACTCGAAGGGCTGACGCCCGCGATGCTGGTGGCGCTCGGTGAGAACGGCATCAAGAGCGTCGAAGACGTGGCCGGCTGCGCCACCGACGATCTCCTCGGCTACTACGAGGTGAAGGACAAGGAGCGCGTGAAGGTGCCGGGCGCGCTGGAAGGTTTCGATCTCACCACGGACGACGCCAACGCCATCATCATGAAGGCACGCGTAAAGGCGGGCTGGATTTCGGAAGCAGATCTGGCCAAGCCGGAAGCGGAAGAAGCCGAAGAGGAGCAGCCGAGCGCGTGAGTCTGGCCCTCGACATCGGAAGCGACGATCACGTGCGCGAACGCAAGTGCATCGTGACCAACGAGGTGCTGCCGGAAGGCCGCCTTGTGCGGTTCGTGGTCGCGCCGGACAACACCATCGTGCCTGATGTCGAAGCCAAACTGCCGGGCCGCGGCATCTGGGTATCGGCGGAGCGCGCGACGGTCGACAAGGCGGTGGCAAAGCAATTGTTCGGTCGCGCTGCGAAAGCAAACGTGAAAGCCGATGCCGAGCTCGCGGCGCGCACGGAGGAACGTCTGGTCGCGCGCGCACTGGCCCTCATCGGCATCGCGCGCCGTGCCGGTGATCTCTCGCTCGGTTTCGATGCGGTCGACAAGGCGTTGCGCAGTCCGCGGGCGCCCGCCGTCGTCATTCAGGCATCGGATGGTGGCGCCGACGGGCCCCGCAAATTGCGGAACGCGGCCTTGGCGTCAGGCGTCTATCCCTTTGTAATCGGGTGCTTTTCTACCGAAGAATTGGGTTTGGCCTTGAACCTTCCGAATGTGGTACACGCCTCGCTCAAATCCGGGCGCTTGGCGGAAGGCCTGATCTTCGAAGCTGGCCGATTGGCTGGCTTCCGGCCGCTGAACTCATGGGTTTGGCCGGGATATGACGGCCGCGAAGGCGCGGCCGGCGACAGTTCGCGTGAAAGGAACGGATGAGCGAGACGGACGACAACACGCGCGCAAAGCCCCACGCCGGATCGACTGGCGGCAAGACGCTGAGCCTGAAGAAGACCGAGACCTCTACGGTCCGGCAAAGCTTCAGCCATGGCCGGACCAAAGCCGTCGTGGTGGAGAAGAAGCGCGCGCGCGTCGCACCGGGCGCGAAACCCGAACCCGAAAAGACGGCGCGCGCGGCCGAAAGGGTCGAGCCCGCCAGTACGCTTCAGGAAACGCCGCGCACGGTGGCGCGGGGCATGGTGCTGCGCGAACTCACCGATGATGAGAAGGACGCGCGGCTGCGCGCGCTGACCGACGCGAAGTACGCCGAGGAAGAAGCGCGCCGCCAGGCGCAGGAAGACGCGAAACGCCGCGCCATAGAGGACGAACGGCTGAAACGCGAACGGGCCGAAGCCGAAAAGCGTAAGGCGGAAGAAGAAGCGCGGCTCAAGGCCGACCAGGAAGCCAAGCGCCACGCCGAACTCGAGGCGACGCGCCGGCTCGAAAAGAAAGAAGGCGACGAAAAAACCGCCGCTCCGGCAGCGCCCGGTGTGGTTGCGCGCCGCGGCCGCGATCTCCTCGAGGACGAGGAGGAGGCGAAAACCGTCAAGCGCGGCGGCGTGAAGGTACCGGCCAAAACGCCCGCAACGAAGAAGCCGGTGGGCACGGGACGGCGTACCGGCAAGCTGACGGTCACACGTGCGTTGTCGGGCGATGACGAACGCATGCGCTCGGTGGCGGCGTTCCGGCGCCAGACCGCGCGTGCGCACAGGCAACAGGAACAGGCGCCGCCCGCCGGTCCGCGCGACATCACGATTCCGGAAACGATTTCGGTCGGCGATCTCGCCAACCGCATGGCGCGCCGCTCCGTCGACGTGATCAAGATTTTGATGAAGTCGGGCATGATGGCCAAGGCCGCCGACGTCATCGACGCCGACACAGCCGAACTCGTGGCCACCGAGCTCGGCCATCAGGTGCGCCGCGTTTCCGAATCCGACGTGCTCGAAGGTTTGAAAGGCGCCGAAGATGCCGGCGCCGATCTGACGCCGCGGCCGCCGGTTGTCACTGTCATGGGTCATGTCGACCACGGCAAGACGTCGCTCCTCGATGCGCTCAGGAAGACCGACGTGGTCGCGGGCGAGGCGGGCGGCATCACCCAGCACATCGGCGCCTATCAGGTGACGCTCGCGTCGGGCGCCAAGATCACCTTCCTCGATACGCCGGGCCATGCCGCGTTCACGGCGATGCGCGCGCGTGGCGCCAAGGTCACCGACCTTGTCATCCTCGTGGTCGCCGCCGACGACGGGGTCATGCCGCAGACCGCGGAAGCGATCAGCCATGCCAAGGCCGCCAAGGTTCCCATCATCGTCGCCATCAACAAGATCGACAAACCGGACGCCAACCCGACCCGGGTGAAGAACGAGCTGTTGCAGCACGAAATCCAGGTCGAGGAATTCGGCGGCGACACGCTCGCAGTCGAGGTGTCGGCGCTGAAGGGCACCGGCCTCGACAAGCTGGAAGAGGCGATCCTACTGCAAGCCGAAGTGCTTGATCTGAAAGCCAACGCCAACCGTGCGGCCGAAGGCGGCGTCATCGAAGCCAAACTCGACAAGGGCCGTGGGCCGGTGGCGACTGTGCTGGTGCAGCGGGGCACGCTGAAGCTCGGGGACATCGTGGTCGCCGGCGCCGAATGGGGCCGCGTCCGTGCCCTTGTCAACGACCGCGGCGAGCACGTCGAATCGGCGGGACCGTCCGAACCGGTGGAAGTGTTGGGACTTTCCGGTGCGCCGGAGGCCGGCGACGACTTCGTCGTCGTCGAGAACGAAGCGCGCGCCCGCGAAGTGACCGATTACCGCGACCGCAAGCGCCGCGAGTCGCGCCAGGCGCAGAGCGTATCGCGCCAGTCGCTCGATCAGCTTCTGCAACAGCAGAAGGCCGGCGAGAAACGCCTGCTGCCGATCGTGCTCAAGGGCGACGTACAGGGCTCGGTCGAAGCCATTGCCGGTGCGTTGTCGAAGGCGGGCAACGACGAGGTCGCGGTGCAGGTGCTGCAATCGGGCGTCGGCGGCATCACCGAATCCGACGTAATCCTGGCCCATGCGTCGGGCGCGGCGATCATCGGCTTCAACGTGCGCGCCAACGCGCAGGCGCGCGAGCGCGCCAAGCGCGACGGCGTCGACGTGCGCTACTACAACATCATCTACAACATCGTGGATGACGTGAAGGCGGCGTTGACCGGCCTTCTCGCGCCGGAGACGCGCGAGAAATTCCTCGGCAACGCGGAAGTGTTGGAGATCTTCACCATCACCAAGGTCGGCAAGGTCGCCGGCTGCCGCGTCACCGAAGGCGTGGTCAAGCGCGGCGCCAAGGTGCGCCTCATCCGCGACGACGTGGTGATCCACGAAGGCGAGCTGTCGACGCTGCAGCGCTTCAAGGATCAGGTGCGCGAGGTGCAGGCCGGCCAGGAATGCGGCATGTCGTTCGCCAATTACGACAATCTGGCCAAGGGCGACGTCATCGAGTGCTACGAGGTCGAGACGATCAAGCGCGCGCTGTAAGGCCGCCTTGATCCTCGAGTGCAGCGATGACCGCAACGTCCGTTGAAATCGCCAACACGCCGGAAGACTACCGCGCCTTCGCACGCATCAGCCGCCGTCGGATTGGACCCTTTACTTACCTTCCCGTTGCCGTCGGAGCCGTAGCGGCAGCGGCAGCCATCTTCGGATTGCCGCCGTTGCTGGCACCGTATTTCGAGCCATGGTCCGACGCGCCGCTGATGATCGGCGTGGGCGCCGGCATCATCGTGTGGATCGGGCTTTTGTTCGCGCTGTCGCGGATCACGCTGTCGCGCTCCTTCGATCAGGACGGCATGTATCGCGAGAAGAGGCGCGTGACGCTCGCCGACGACGGCATCCACATTGAGACCGCGAATTCGCGCTCGCTGATCTACTGGAGTGCGGTAAAAGATGTCGTGGTTGCGAAGAACCATGTCTTCGTGATGTACGATCGCACCATGGGCATGATCGTACCCAAACGGAATTTTGCCTTTCCGTCGGACGCCGATCAGTTCGCCGACGCCGTGCGCGCGCATATCGGCAAGGGCAACTAGCCATGCCGCGCAATCGATCCCACGGCCGGGAGCGCGGCCACGCTAGGGGCCATGATGGTGGTCTTGAGCATGGCCCGTCACAGCGGCAGCTACGCGTGGGCGAAATGCTGCGCCATGCGCTATCCGACATCCTGCGCGAAGGCGATATCCGCGACGACGATTTGAAGGGCGTGTCGGTGACGGTGACCCAGATCAAGCCGTCGCCCGACATGCGCCACGCCACCGTGTTCGTGGAACCGTTGGGCGGCAAGAACGCCGATGTGATCGTGCGTGCGCTGAACCGCCATCGCGGATTTCTGCGCGGCGAGCTCGGCCATCAGATCACGCTGAAATTCACGCCGGAGCTTCGCTTCGTCGAAGACACCTCATTTGCGGAAGCGGAAAAAATCGAGGGCATTCTCAAGTCGGCGCATGTCGCGCGCGATCTGAAGGGCGAACCGAAATAATGGGCCGCCGCAAGAAGGGCTCGCCCATTCACGGCTGGCTGATCCTCGACAAGCCGAAGGGCATCACCTCGACGCTGGCGGTGACCAAGGTGCGCCGCCTGTTCGACGCGCAGAAGGCGGGCCACGCCGGCACGCTCGATCCGATGGCGACGGGGATTCTGCCCATCGCATTCGGCGAGGCGACCAAGACCATGCCGTTCGCCACCGACGGTGAGAAGGTCTATCGCTTCACCATCGCCTGGGGAGCGGCGACCGACACCGACGATGCCGACGGAAAGATCTTCGACACATCGCCTGTGCGTCCGACGCGCGAACAGATTGATGCCATGCTGCCGCGCTTCACCGGCGAGATCATGCAGACGCCGCCGCGGTATTCGGCGATCAAGGTGGACGGGGAGCGCGCCTACGATCTCGCCCGCGACGGCGAGGAGATGGACCTGCAACCTCGGCCCATCTTCATCCGCGAAGTCCACCTCACTGCCCAGCCCGATGCCGACCACGCCACCTTCGAAATGACCTGCGGCAAAGGTTCCTATGTCCGGGCCTGGGCCCGGGATTTTGCCCGCGCGCTGGGCACCTTGGGTCATGTTTCCGAGCTGCGCCGCCTGCGGGTGGGGCCGTTCGACGAAAAATCCGCCGTTTCGCTGGACTTTCTGGAAAGTCTTGGTAATGGTCCGCCCGCCTTGGAGCATCTCAGGCCCCTTGCGACCGCGCTGGACGACATCCCGGCGCTGGCCGTCACGGATCCGGATGCGGTCCGATTGCGAAGCGGCAATGCGGTGATGATCCGCGCGCCCCACTTCCGCGAACTTCAACAGGGCGCGGCTCCCGAAGAAAACCTTCAGGGCCAGACGGTGTTCATCCACACCGCGAAGGGCGAGCCCGTTGCGCTCGCGGAAATCGCGGAGGGTGAGATGAGGCCGTTTCGTGTTTTCAACTTTGGCGCCGGTCAGTGACCGCCGCCGCAAACCAAGGGATATGACGACCGATGTCGGTTACGAAAGAACGCAAGCAGGAAGTGATCAGCGAATACAGGAAGGGCGACACCGATACCGGCTCGCCCGAGGTTCAGGTGGCCGTGCTCTCCGAGCGCATCGCCAACCTGACCGAGCATTTCAAGACGCACGCGAAAGACAACCATTCGCGCCGCGGCCTGATCAAGATGGTGAACCAGCGTCGCCGTCTGCTCGACTACGTCAAGGACAAGGATCGGCCGCGCTACGAAGCGCTGATTTCGCGCCTGGGTCTGCGCCGCTGAACGCCGTTTTTCATTCGGGCAAAACTTGCCCATGCAAGCCGGCTCAGGATTCCGGCAATACCCGCGTGCGTGCGCGCCAATGGGCGCGCGCGTGAACGCACACAACAAGAACGTCCGCGCGCAATCCGGCGCGTGGAGAAAGAAGCACTCACATGTTCACCATTCATCGCGAAGAAATCGATTGGGGCGGGCGTAAGCTCACGCTCGAAACCGGGCGCGTCGCCCGTCAGGCCGATGGCGCCGTCCTTGCCACCTACGGAGAGACCGTCGTTCTCGCCACCGCCGTTGGCGAGGCGCAGCCGAAACCGGGCCTCGATTTCTTCCCCCTCACCGTCCACTACATGGAAAAATTCTATGCCGCGGGAAAAATCCCCGGCGGCTATTTCAAGCGTGAAGGGCGTCCCACCGAACGCGAAACGCTGATCTCGCGTCTGATCGACCGCCCGATCCGCCCGTTGTTCGTGCCGGGCTACCGCAACGAGACCCAGGTCATCTGCACGGTCCTTTCGCACGATCTGGAAAACGAATCCGACATCACCGCGATGGTCGCGGCTTCGGCGGCGCTGACCCTGTCGGGCATTCCGTTCATGGGCCCCATCGGCGCGGCACGCGTTGGCGTGATCGACGGCGAGTTCGTCGTGAACCCGCGCATCGAGGACATGCCGAACAGTTCTCTTGACCTCGTCGTCGCCGGCACGGCCGACGCGGTGCTGATGGTCGAATCCGAAGCCAAGGAGCTCAGCGAAGAACAGATGCTGGGCGCGGTGATGTTCGGTCATCGCGAAATGCAGAAGGTGATCGACGCGATCATCCGCCTCGCCGAAAAGGCGGCCAAGGAACCGCGCGACATCAAGGTCGACGACTATTCCAAGGAAGAGTCCGCCCTTGCCCGCGTCATCGAGGACGATTTGCGTGCCGCCTATCAGGTGGCGCACAAGGGCCAGCGTCACGACCGCATCGACGCGATCCGCGCGACGGCGGCCGCGGAGCTGGTCGGCGAAGAAGAAGGCAAGATCGTCGCCGGCACCTTCGGCAAGCTGTTCAAGGAAATCGAAAGCCGCGTCATGCGCGGCGCGGTGCTCGACACCGGACGGCGCATCGACGGCCGCGACACCAGGACGGTTCGCCCGATCCTGTCGCAGGTTGGCGTCCTGCCGCGCACGCACGGCTCCGCGCTGTTCACGCGCGGTGAAACGCAGGCGCTGGTCGTTACGACGCTGGGCACTGGTGAGGACGAACAGTTCGTCGACTCGCTCGAAGGCACGTACAAGCAGAACTTTATGCTGCACTACAATTTCCCGCCCTACTCGGTGGGTGAAACGGGTCGCATGACGGGCACGGGCCGGCGCGAAATCGGCCATGGCAAGCTCGCCTGGCGCGCGATCCGGCCGATGCTGCCGACCAAGGAAAGCTTCCCCTACACGATCCGCGTCGTCTCCGAGATCACCGAGTCCAACGGTTCGTCGTCGATGGCCACGGTGTGCGGCACGTCCTTGTCGCTGATGGATGCGGGCGTGCCCCTGACCAAACCGGTGGCGGGCATCGCCATGGGCCTGATCAAAGAAGGCGACAAGTTCGCTGTGCTGTCCGACATCCTGGGTGACGAAGATCATCTCGGCGACATGGACTTCAAGGTCGCGGGCACCGAAGGCGGCGTCACGTCGCTGCAGATGGACATCAAGATCACCGGCATCACCGAAGAGATCATGAAGGTCGCGCTTTCTCAGGCCAAGGACGGCCGTCTGCACATCCTCGGCGAGATGGCGAAGGCGCTGACGGCGGCGCGTTCGGAGCTCGGCGAGCACGCGCCGCGCATCGAGCAGATCAAGATTCCGACCGACAAGATCCGCGAAGTGATCGGTTCGGGCGGCAAGGTGATCCGCGAGATCGTAGAAAAGACCGGCGCCAAGATCGACATTGCCGATGACGGCACGATCAAGGTGGCGAGCCCGGACGGCGAAAGCATCCGCGCCGCGCTCAAGTGGATTAAGTCGATCGTGGCCGAACCCGAGGTCGGCGAGATCTACGAAGGCAAGGTCGTCAAGGCGATGGACTTCGGCGCCTTCGTGAACTTCTTCGGTCCGCGCGACGGTCTGGTGCACATCTCCGAGCTCGCGCCGAGGCGCGTCGCCAAGGTCACCGACGTCGTCAAGGAAGGCGACATCGTGAAGGTGAAACTTCTGGGCTTCGACGATCGCGGCAAGGTGCGCCTGTCGATGAAGCAGGTCGACCAGGCGACGGGCGAAGATCTGTCGAAGAAGCAGCAGGCCGAGGCGCAGGCTCAACCAGCGCCGGCCGAAGGTCAGGCCGGCGGCTGACCTGCATTACATATGTTCGGAAAAGGCCGCCCTCACCGGCGGCCTTTTTTCTTTGCCTTGTCAGCCTTGATCAGCTTAGCTAAGCTAACTTGATGGAAAAGACCGTCAACATCCACGCCGCCAAGACCAACCTGTCCGAACTCATCGCGGAGGCGGAAGCAGGCGCGGATATTGTTATTGCGCGTGCCGGAAAGCCGGCCGTTCGCCTGGTGCCGGTCCGCAAAAAAAAGGAAAAGCGCCCGGATCGCCGGCCCGGATTTATGAAAGGCAAGATTTGGATCGGGCCGGACTTTGACGATCCCTTGCCGGATGAAATTCTGAAACCGCTCATGGGCGAAGGCGATTGAAACTCCTTCTCGACACGCACATCATTCTTTGGTGGGCGGGAGGCTCCCGAAAGCTTGGCGTGCGCGCAGGGGAACTGATAGGGAAGCCGGATTCCATGCTCCATCTCAGCGCTGCAAGCTGGTGGGAAATTGGGATCAAGTCATCCCTCGGCCGACTCAAGGTCGATTTCGCGGCAGCACGCACGGCGCTCGTCGCGCGTGGTGTTATTCCGGTGCCAGTGACGCTCGATCACGCTGAGGCAGCTGCCGCACTGCCTCGACACCATGGTGACCCGTTTGACCGCATGCTCGTGGCGCAGGCTTCGTATGAAGGCCTGAAGCTCTTGACCCGCGACAAAAGCTTGACCGCATATGGTTCGTCCGTCCTGCACGTGTGAGGTGAGACATGCCCAAGATCGACTTTGCGAAGGCGCCGAAGCGTGAAGGCTCGGGGTACCCCGCGCCGTTCCACGAGAAGATGCACGGCCGCGTGCGCCGTGCGCTCGGCGACGCGGGCGGGCTGAACCAGTTCGGCGTCAACCTGATGGAATTGCAGCCGGGAAACTGGTCGAGCCAGCGCCACTGGCATTCGGACGAGGATGAATTCATCTACATCATGTCGGGCGAGGTGACGCTGGTCACGGATGCTGGCAAGACCAAACTTGTTGCCGGCGACTACGCGGCCTTTCCGCATGGCGTGAAGGACGGCCACCATCTGATCAACGAAAGCGACAAGGTGGCGGTGGTGCTGGAGGTCGGCACGCGCTCGCAAACCGACGTGTGTACCTACCCCGATATCGACATGTACGTGTCCAACGCCGACGACACCTACCGCCACCGCGACGGCACACCGTATCCCCAGCGCCACCGTTAGTGCGGCACGCTAACGCTTAACCAAACCGTGACTTGTGCCGGGCGCAGGGCCGGATAGGTTAGGACTGCCTGTAAGGGGGCGGTTGCGTTCATGTTGGCGTTCTTCCGGTTCATGGCGATTGCGTTGATCGTGCTCGCGCTCGTGTTGTTGGGCGGCGACGTCGTCAGTTCGCTGGAGAAGGGCGACGTGGTGATGCGCAGTCTTTCCGAGACGCTCGCGCTGTTCGGCGCCAACGCCACGCAGTGGCTGGAGCAGACGTTTCCCTCCTACGTCGCAAGCCTCGCGGAAACCGTTCTTTCGTGGCCGGGTTGGGCGGTGGTCGGCGTGCTTGGATTGGCAATCGGCGCACTGACCCTCAGCCCGCGTTACGACGAAGACGACGACTGAACTATCGATTGGCTTATCGATTCTGGCCCGGCACCCACAGCACGTCGCGGGCGCCGTTGTCGTTCGCGCGTCGCGCCGCGACGAACAGGTGATCCGACAGCCGGTTCACGTATTTCAGCGCTGCGGCGCTGACCGGTTCCTGCGTCACCAGTTCCGTCATCGTGCGTTCCGCGCGGCGCACGATGGTGCGTGCGAGATGCAAATAGGTCGCCGCCGGCGAACCGCCGGGCAAAACGAATGAGCGCAACGGCGCAAGCTGGGCATTCATCGTATCGATTTCGTTTTCCAGCCGCGCGACCTGCGCGTCGACAATGCGCAGCGCGCCCTCGGCCTTGCGTCCGCCTTCGGGCGTGCAGAGGTCGGCGCCAAGATCGAACAGGTCGTTCTGGATGCGCGTCAAGATGACGTCGAGTTGCGCGTCCGCGGCCAGCCGGGCCACGCCGATGGCCGCGTTCGCTTCGTCGACGGCGCCGATTGCCTGGACGCGCAAGGCATGCTTGGGCACGCGCGCGCCGTCGCCCAATCCGGTTTCGCCGGCATCGCCTGTCTTGGTATAGATTTTGTTAAGCACCACCATTTCTGCGAACCTATACCCGCCGGATACACGCGTCGATGGCGGCCGGTTAAGCCTTTCTCAAGCTGAATTTTGTCAGAATGCGGCTTGAGGCGGGAATGATCAACCGGATCGGCACGGTTCTGTTTGCGTTGGCAGTGGCGGGCTTCGGCTGCGCCGCTTTTGCCGACATCTACGTGCATGGCACGTTGACCGTCATCAATCCGCTCGCGCTCGGCGCTGTCGCCGTCGTTGGCGTATTCTTCCTGCTGATCAGCCTCGTCACCACCCGCCATCATGCGGTGACGCTCGAGGGCCGCACCGACCGCCTCACCCAACTTGCCAGCGAACTCGAAACCGTGATCGGTGCGCTGGAATCGACCAACACACGGTTGAACGCGAGCGAGGCACGCTACAAGGGTCTGGTCGATGCGCAGGGCGACGCCATTCTGCGCCGCACGCCGGACGGCCGCATCACCTACGCCAACGAAGCGTTCTTCCGCCTGTTCGGCCTCGTCTCCGGCAGCGTCATCGGCCAGGCGTGGCGGCCGGAGCCGCATCCGGAATCGCCGCCGCCGATGTTCGGGCGCCTCGCGGGCCGCGAAACCGGCCGCGAACGCGTGTCCTACGATCAGCACGTGAGAACGATCGCCGGCTACCGCTGGATTCTTTCCAGCACATTGGGATCCTAAGCTTAGAATTCCACGTGGACAAGTTGTCGCG
>JADMIO011575538.1_pt1 | contig 100011 bp, 89 predicted proteins | sample 8958161 | NCBI WGS metagenome assembly JADMIO01 (sample SAMN16585339, study PRJNA669376) | soil metagenome | isolation source: Crop rotation soil | place: USA: Cullars Rotation, Alabama | collected 2011 | reverse complement strand
CCGCGACTTCAAGTCACGTGAATTCCAAGCTTCGGATCCCACTGTGCTGGAAAGGGATCGTATTGAATTGCTGATCGATCGTCATTTATTTTCTGATTTCAGCTTCCAGATCTTTCGTTAATGTATTCATGATCTTATTCATCCAGCTGTCAATTTCTTTATCCGTCAATGTTTTTTCTTCATCTAAAAAAGTGAAGTTGACGGCCATTGATTTTTTGCCCGCACCTAGCTTATCACTTTCAAAAACATCAAACAATCGAACCTGCTGGAGCTTATTCAGTTTTAAATTACTGATTACTGATTGAATTTCCTGATATTTCATTTCTTTTGGCACTACAATAGCCAAATCTCTTTCCACACTTGGGTATTTCGGGATCTCTTTAAACTGTACGCGCTTGTTTAAGCCCTCCAAAATAAGGTCCCAGTTAAAATCTGCAACAAATAAAGGCTGACGAATATCAAACCTGGATGCCAACTCATTGCTTACCTTTCCAATTACTACCAGGTTTCCATTTTCAATTTCCACTTTCAATGCATCTTCTAATCCATCTTCAGATGTATTTATAAATCCTGATGCAGAAACGCCAAATACCTGCAGCAATGCCCGACAAATTCCTTTCACATAAAAAATATCACTCGCCGTTTCTTTTTCCTTCCAATTAATTGAACGCTTAGCCCCGGTTACATATAAGCACAAATGGTTCACTTCTTTATAAACTCCTACAGCTTGTGTTGAATAGGTTTTACCAAATTCAAAGAATTTCAGATCTGCATTTTTCCTGTTCAAATTAAAGCTTATGACTTCCAATGCTGTGTGCAACATGGAGGGTCGCATAATATCCAGCTCACTGCTTAAATTATTAATCAGCTTAACAATGCTCTCTAATTGTTCCTTACTAAAATAAGCGGAGTTGGTAATGGAGTTGGTGAGTATTTCAGAAAATCCCAATCCGGTTAATACATTTGAGATGCGTTCTTTTAAAAACTCAGATTTGAAATTTGCATTAACCGAAGGACTAATGCTTATAGTTGTTGGTATCGGAATATTATCCAATCCATCGATCCTTACAACTTCTTCTACAATGTCTGCAGGTATTGAAATATCTGGTTTGTGATAAGGAACTTCAACAGCTAAAGCATCTACACTTTCTCTTAAAACAGTAAATCCTAAACTTGTTAAAATGCTTTTAACGGAATCGGGGTGATAATTTTTCCCACTGAGCTTTTTTAAGTAATGGTACTTGATCTGAACTTCCTTTTTTGGTTCAGGCTTCGGATACAGATCGATAACTTCAGAAGCAATCTGTCCCTCTGCTAACTCTTTAATTAATAAAGCGGCACGTTTCGCAACAGTCACCGTATTAGAAATATCAATACCCTTTTCAAATCGTGTTGCTGCATCTGTTCGCAAGCCGTGACGGAATGAAGTTTTTCTGATATAAATGGGATCGAACCACGCACTTTCAAGAAATATATTTTTAGTCTTTTCTGTTACGCCACTATGCAAACCACCAAATACTCCTGCAATACACATGGGTTCTTTTGCATCGCAGATCATCAGATCTTCTGAATTGAGCTTGCGTTGTTTTTCATCCAGTGTTGTAAATGGTGTTCCTTGAGGTAGTGTTTTTACAATGACCTGGTGATTTGAAATGGCATCATAATCGAAAGCATGTAACGGTTGTCCCGTTTCATGCTGAATAAAATTGGTGATGTCAACAATGTTATTGATGGGCCGTAGTCCAATTGATTTTAATCGTTGTTGTAACCATTTAGGTGAAGGCCCCACTTTTACATTGGCTATACAAACACCAGAATATCTTCTACATGCAGTTGTATTTTCAATTTTAATATCTATTGAAAGAGAAGCTTTATCTACTTTGAAAGGAATAGCAGGTAATACAGGCTTGATCTCTTTTTTATCATGATGTGAAAGAAATGCACAAACATCCCTGGCCACACCCCAATGGCTCATCGCATCCATGCGGTTTGGCGTTAAGCCTATTTCATAGATCACATCCTGATAAGGTGCAAAATATTCCTGAGCAGATTGTCCAATCTGTACATCATCAGGTAATACCATGATCCCTTCGTGAGAACTTCCTATGCCAATTTCATCTTCCGCGCAGATCATGCCCTGACTTTCAACCCCTCTGATCTTTGCTGTTTTCATAGTCATCGGATCGCCCTTTACCGGATAGATCGTTGTTCCTACTGTAGCTACAATTACTTTTTGTCCGGCCGCCACATTAGGTGCACCACAAACAATTTGCAGAGGGCCGCCGTTGCCTATATCTACTTTTGTCAGCTTAAGTTTGTCGGCATTCGGATGTTTTTCCGTTTCCAGCACTTTACCAATTACCAGTCCATGAAGGCCACCCCGCACTTCTTCAAATTCTTCCATTTTTTCTACTTCCAATCCAACAGAGGTTAAAATAGAGGAAAGTCGCGCCGGATCAATTTTCACAGGTAAATATTCACTCAACCAATTATAAGAGATCGTCATGTTTCAAAGATAGTTCGATTTGAGATTTGAGATTTGAAATTAGAAATTAGTTGATAGTTGCTTTCTGTCTTTTATAATGTATCAACTTAATTTTACATTTTACCATATGTATGCGAATTCCATACGATGAACTTAAATCAGAATTTAAGAGAATTTTACTAAAGGAGAATTTTCCTGAACCCAAAGCAGAACTATGCGCTACAATATTTGCACAAAATAGCAGAGATGGGGTTTATTCTCATGGATTGAATCGTTTCCCATCTTTTATAAAACAAGTACAGGAGGGTTTGATTAATCTGAATGCAGAACCAGAAAAAATAAATCAGTTTGGTTTAATAGAACAGTGGGATGGTCATCGTGCACCGGGAATATATGTTGCCAGTAAGGCAATGCAAACAGCATTGGAGAATTCTAAAAAACATTCAATAGGGATTGTTACAGTTAAAAATACAAATCACTGGATGCGTGGTGGAACTTACGGCTGGCAGGCAGCTGATGCAGGATGTATCGGAATTTGCAGTACCAATACAATCGCCAATATGCCACCATGGGGTGGAAAAGAAGCTCGATTGGGAAATAATCCTTTAATAATTGCAATACCTCGTAAGGAAGGGAATGTAGTTCTTGACATGGCTATTTCTCAATACTCCTATGGCAAAATGCAGGAATATGATCTAAAATCACAACAGTTGCCTTTTCCCGGAGGTTTTGATTCTGAAGATCAGCTGACTGTTAATCCTAAGGATATAATGAAATCTAAAAGATCATTGCCTATTGGTTACTGGAAAGGATCCGGACTTTCACTAGTACTTGATATTCTGGTGAGTGTTTTAAGTGATGGAAATACGGTAGACGACATTACAAGATCAGGGAAGGAAATCGCGATCTCCCAGGTGTTTATGTGTATTTATAAAGAAGATTTGAAAGAATCAATAATCAATGATATCCTTTCATTTACCAAATCCAGCTCTCCTGTAAAAAACGATCGGGTTCAATATCCCGGCGAGGGAACTTTACTGACCAGAAAAGAAAATCTGGAAAAAGGTATTCCGGTTGTTGAAGAGATTTGGAAAAAGGTTAAAGAAATGTAGCACTCTCAAACCCCCTAAAGGAGGGTTTAATTAACTGATTAGCTGATTAGCAGATTAGATGTTAAATTCATCCGCCTAAAGCGGATGAAGGTTATGATTTCAATTATGCATTATTTGGTACAAAAAGGTCGTAAACGGTATTATTTGGCAGTATTACTTCTACTAGCCTATCAGGTATTTCATAAGGTTGAACGCTTTTAAGGTGAACTCGCAACGCTTTTAAGTGGACGTAGCCATAAGGTGTCCATGAAGTAGCTATAGGCCTTTCATCAAAGTAGACAGATGACAGTTGACAGAAGAACAATGTTCAAGTTTTCAGCAAATAATCAATAATAAATAGACCGATAACTAACGCTATTGTCTCAACCTTCTAAATGAATCGAAAAAATAATCATTCTTGACATGATCCGATCAACAACACGTGAGTAATTTAATGCAGGTGTGCGGTCGTGAAGATTATTAAGACTACTACTAAACTTTACCTCAGGAGAAATAGTAACACTCTTTCTGTAAAAATTAAATCCAATACCACCCTCAATCCCATATCCATATTTAGAGATCTTCACAATATCATCTGCCTGGCGGGCCTTTGCGTTGGCTGCAAGATCAATATCTATTTTACCTCCGCCCAACATATACACCCTGAAGTTCCCAATGCGGTCAGATTTAAATTTAATATCCAGTGGGAAAGTGGTGATAATGGATTCAATGCTTTTAGAAACATTCGTTCCCAGATCGCGGTCGGCATATCTTAATTTGTAAACGATCGGACGGTTAGTAAAGATCAATCCGGGATTAAATCGTAATTCAAAGCGGTTCGTAAGATTTAAAGCTGCAACGAGTCGCAAAGAAATACCCGGACTATTAGGACCCTCTACTACAAGTATGCTATCCTGTTGTAAAAAAGAAGGATTATGCTCTAATTGAAAGTGAGAAGAAACAGCGGAAAGTGTTAATCCAAAATAATAAGGCTTCAGGTCCTGCTCCTCGCGGTAAATTTCCTTTTGCGCTGAAACAGTTGAAGATGTAAATGTCAATACAATTCCAAAGAAAATAACGAACAACCTTATCTTTTGCGCCCTGTGTAAATACAACATATTCCTAAGCTTAGCGGTTTGCAAATGGTATCGGAAAAACCGGTATTGTTTAAAATGTCAACAAATAATTGTCTGTCTGGAAAAGCCTGGGCAGATTCATTCAGGTACTGGTAAGCTCTTGTATTTTGGCGAAAAAGCCTGGCCAAAAAGGGACAGATATATCGCATATACAGATTGTACAAATTCCTGATGCCGGGGATTTTTGGTTTGCTGAATTCCAGCACTACAAATAAGCCACCCGGTTTCATTACCCTAAAGATCTCTTTCAGGCCTTTCTCAAGGTTTTCAAAGTTGCGCACGCCAAAAGCAACCATGACTCCATCAAACGTTCCATCCGGAAAGTTTATTGTTTCAGCATCGCCTGATATTAACTCTATAGTAGTATTAAGGTGCTGATTTTCAATCTTTTTTCTGCCAACTTCCAGCATCTTTTCTGAGATGTCTATTCCGGTAATTTTCTGTGGATGAAGGATGTTGGCGGCCATAATGGCCATATCAGCCGTTCCAGTAGCTACATCTAATAATGACACCAGATGTTCTCCTTCGAATTCCCTGATCGTTTTTTTTCTCCAGCTTATATCAATGCCTGCACTAAGGAACCGATTCATGAAATCGTAACGAGAAGCGATATCATTGAACATATCACTCACCTGTTCTTTCTTTCCTTCTAAAGTTGAAAAGGGCTTAATCTGATCGTGCGGAAATTCAGCCATAAGGGGGCGAAATTACCACGATCTTTGTTGCAATGGAGATCATTCATGCTTCGTATCTCATCAGCAGTCCTTCCGTTGAAAAATGTCCCAAGCCGGATCGCCCTGAATATGCCTTCCTGGGAAGGAGTAATGTGGGCAAGTCTTCTCTTATTAATTTATTAACTAACAAAAAAGAATTGGCAAAGGTTTCTACTTCGCCGGGGAAAACGCAATTGATCAATCATTTTTCAGTGGTATCTAATGATAAGATGGAGTGGTACCTGGTTGACTTACCAGGTTACGGATATGCAAAACGATCGCAGCAGCAACGCAAGGAATGGAAAAAAATGATCAGTGAATATTTGCAAAAGCGTGAGAACCTGGTAACACTTTTTTTATTGATCGATAGCAGGCATGAGCCTCAAAAGATCGATCTTGATTTTGTAAACCAGCTAGGTCAATGGCGCATACCATTTTCATTAGTATTTACAAAAGCAGATAAAAGTACGCAGCGCGAATCTGCTAATAATATGAATAATTTTTTAAGGGCCATGTCGGCACAGTGGGAACAACTACCTCCTCATTTTTTAACTTCTGCCGTAAAAAGAACAGGATCAAAACAACTGCTGACTTATATAAGTGATCTAAATAAATCACTTCAACGATAAAGTCAATAAGTATTTTATATTATATTGCAGCATAAGGCGGTTGGTTATGAAACACTTAGTATCTGAAAAACATTTAGTGGTTATTCTATTTGTGTTAGTCATTATAACTTTCTCTTTTGCCGACCGCGATAGCCGCAAATTAGACCAGCTTTATTCTACCACTACTCAAAATACCCGTCTCTTTGATAAAGTAAAAGCCGGTTACATTGCGCAGGTAAAGCTTACCAGCACAGCACAAAAATTGAATAATTAAAAGCTTAGTTAACTACCTTATTCGCGCAGCTGCTGCTTGCAAAGGCTTCAGGTTTGGCTTTAAAGGCAAAGCCCATCCCAAGAATATAGCCCATAGCTTCTTTAAGTGCATCGTTACTCTTAAAGTGCGGATTGGTATTAATGTCGGCATGTACTTCCATGTCTACGTTATATAAAGTAAAAAGATTGCACAAATCGTATGCAATCTCTATACTCTTCGCTACTTCAACAAGCATCCTTTCCTTTATGGTATACTTTTGACGTGTGCGTTCGTTATGTATAAACATAAAGCCACCATGTCCCTCTCTTAAAAAGACAATTACTGTTGCAAATTCTGTTTCTTGTCCTTTTACCTGAGAGTCGGTGCCAATGCAAACTTTTAATTTGTAACCATTTTCCGTTTCACGCTTTATGGCGTTTTCAACGGCGGTGTAGATGGGTAGGTCTAAGGTTTCTCCATTGAATTTTCTCCATCGCATAATATAAAGGGGTTTTTCCAAGTTACGGAAAATCTACGAGTTATCAAACTTATACAGATGCTCTTTTCCCTTAATAACTACTGCTTAACAAGCTTGTCAGCAAAAGAAGAGTGGTCATTTTCATACCGGATAATATATATCCCTGGTGAAAACTGGCTCGCCTTTATTGTCGTTTCACCGCTTTTCAAAATGCCTTTCTGCATTTGTTTTCCATTCATATCATATATGGAAAACGTAAACGCTTCGCTGCTTGTTACTATAATATCAGAATGAATAAGGTTACCTTTTAATATGGGTCTGTGAATTCCACCATAACGGATGGAAACGATATTTGAAATATAGGACTTACTATGTTCGGGATAGATAATGATGCGATAATAATAAAGTGTGTTTGACTTTGGTTGATAGATGTAAGTTGTCTGGTCACCACCTACTGTTTGAATGGTTTCAAAATCTATTCCATTAGTTGATGCCTGTACATCGATGGTTTTTATTTTTTCATCTGCCACAATGCTCCAGTTCAAACGGTGTGCATTCTTTTCATTTATTGCTGAAAGAGAAAGTTTGTGTACAGGTAAAACAATTCCAGGTAAAATAAATGAATTGATAGAATAAGATCCCAGGCTTGCATATTGAGGAGCAAACACATTTCCTTTTCCCTGGATGCGCAGATAATAATTTCCAGGATTTAGAATTGTATCTAAAGAAGCACTTAATATATAATCGGGATTAGCAGTCATGATCATGTTTTGATTGCTGTCTAGCAGATCAATTTGTATATCCAGATCTGAACCTAAATTACCAGAGCCTGTATTGAACGGAATAGCGTCTGTATGAAAGTTTCCAAATGAAGGAATTGTAAATGCAAATACATCTTTGTCTTTTTCTTTTTCAATGATGCCATTCACTATAAATTGATTATTGGAAAAGTTAACAGCGTAAGCTGTTGAAGTACTATCACCAAAATCATCCGCGCGATAACCATTTATTAAATGAGAAGAAATGATGGAAAGGTCGTCCTGTTTTTCATTACAACCATTAGGATCAGAACCATTGTGCCATAATGTTAGATTATGATAATAACCATATCCCATAATGGGAGCCCATGCAATTTCTCCTGAACCTGTACCAGGATTATATTCTGTCAACTTGATGCAATTCTGATCGTATGAAGATTGATGCCTGAGGCCAAGTGTATGTCCTGCTTCATGCGCGGCTGCTTCCGCTATATATTTTGGATAATATTGAAGTAGAGAAGTAAAAACAAAACAAGGTGTATTATCGCCCCAGTTAAATGAACCAATTAAAGAAACACCACCCGCTGTTGAGCCATACCACTGATAAGTGGAGGTTAGTATAACACGAATACGTTGGGTAGCTGAAGCGTTCCAGTACACAGTTGAATCCGTGGTAACATTTACATTGAAAGGACGATAATCTTCTGATACACGATCAAATATCTCTTGTATTTGTGTATTTGAAAGATTGGATGCCGCGCAATTAATTGGACCGTTCCAGTTCCAGCTTGTACCCGTTACTGTTTGCCCGTCAAAATCCAGATAGATCACTGAAGGAGATGATGGATAACTATTTAAAACAGGGATCTGCGCACTCGTTTGAATAGTGACAAAACTTAAGAGGAGGATATAGAGCAGGTTTTTCATTTAGGATTGGATTGCTGATCGGACAAAAAAATTACTCGCTTAAAAGATCATATAGATTTATTTTTTGTAAATAATAAGTTCCGTTCTTCTTCTCAACTTCAAAGGCATCTCCATATTGCCGGCTCAATAATCGCCCATTAAGGATCATGTCATCATTGTTTGCACTAGAGCTGAGCGTGAGGTAAGTACCTGGCCAGTTTGAACATTTAACAACAATACTCTTTTGGTGACTATTCTTCTTATCTGATGTAGAAATGATGGTGCCCTGAATGGTTAACTGATCAGCAAGCTGTATTGCTACTTCAGTTCCTTCCTGTTTATTTAATGCAGCGTTTACCTGTCCAACATTTAGCGGTAAAAGGGATGGAAGATTATTGAAGAGTTTTGGTTTGTGGTAATCAGGTTCTGTAATTGGAAGCTTATTCTGGATCTGTGCATTGGCATGCGTGGTTAAAATAACCAGAATAACGCATAGTGCGGCATTGATTACGTTTTTCATCGGATATGTAATTACAAGTTTGGATAGCAGAAACAGTAGTTAGCTGTTCCCTGGATTTTTACACGTTAACGTGGGTGCAATATTTAAAAAAACCTCCTGATTTCAAAAGGTTTATGAATCTTTTTTTTGAAAATTGGTAGAAGTTCGCCCGAATACCGTAAATACCGATTACTAATATTGGCCGGTGCTAAGCATTACCAGGGTGCAGCCCAAAACTGGTTCTATATTGTTGGTCTTTGCCTTTTTAATCAATTCGTCATTTTCGGTTCCTGGATTAAAAATGATCCTTTTGGGTTTTAAGGATAAAATATAATCGTAATATTCTTCCTGGTTATGAGGATTCAGGTATAGTGTAACCGTGTCAACGTCAGGGAGTTCAGGATGTTCCTTTTTTATTTCTACATCTGCCACTTTACCAACACGTTTGCCAATTGCTACTACCGGGTGATTGTGAGCACGTAATTTCTGAACCGCCAGGTAACTATATCTGCCAGGGTTGTTGGATGCTCCTAAAACAACTGTCTTCTTTGCCATATCTATTCCTTCAAACGGTGAAATTACAAAGCGTATGCCTTAAAATGGTTTTCCATGTGTTAATTGGATCACCTTTTTAGCCATATATGGAATTCTCTTCATTAATGAAATAAAAGCATTGGTAGAGAAAGTACCTCCGGTAATTTTCTGCAGGTTCCTACCTGTTTTGATGCGTGCACCAAACTGTTTCTTCCATTGGGCTGTATATTGGTGTTCCATTTCTGAACGTGAAAGGTTTTTTTGAAGAAATGAATCAATAAGGGGTGAAACCATTTTTGCTGAATGCAACGCCATGCTCATTCCATTACCACACAAAGGTGCAATTGAGCCTGCCGCATCTCCCAACATTAATACATGGTTCTCAACTGTGGATTTTGGATCAAAACGGATCTGGGAAATAGTAATTGGAAAATTGTCTTGTTTTTGGATTGAATTAATGATCCTTTTTAAATGAGGGTTGTTGGATAATAGATTCATCTCAAGCACATTGATCTGATTGTTACTTTTTTTTAATTGCTCTGCCCTTGTCATATAACAAAAACAATAACGATCATTTTCTATAGCAGAAATGCCCGCATATCCATCTTTAAAATGATGCAATCCAATAATGTTTTTTGCCTGATTAAATTTCACATGGTATTTAACGGCAATATAATTTTCCTTCATTGATGCTGAATTACTAACAAATTGTCGCTTCCATTTAATATCAAGGTTGCTTCTTTTCCCATATGAAGCGCAGCAAACATTAGATGAAATAGATCTGCTTCCGCTAGATGTATCATAAGTAATTTCAAAATGCTGCTTGAACTCGATGTTTATGACTTTTGCATTTTCTATTAGCAAAACTCCACTTGCAATAGCTTGTTTAGCTAACAAATGATCAAGCATATACCGACTAATTCCAATGCCTCCTAAATCTAAAGGCCTTATTAATTCAGTTCCATTTGGTGCGGTTAATTGTAATGTGTCAATTTTAGGAAGATGTAAACTTGCAAGATCTAATCCCAATGAATTTAAATAGTTCCAGCTTTCCAGGCTCACATATTCGCCGCATACTTTATGAAAAGGATATTTTTCTTTTTCAAGCAAAGCAACAGAATATCCCTTTCTTGCTAATTCAATAGAAGTGGCAAGTCCTGCCAACCCTCCGCCAACAATTGTAATTTCCACTGTATTAGTTGCGGATTCCATGATGATAAATTATAAGCCATCGAAAAGCCCATCTCCATCTGCAACTGTATACTGATATTTTTGCTTCCTCAAAATATCGTTTCCAGTCTTTTCTAATAAACCCACGCGACACTGAAATAGGTGCGTCATTTTTCACCAGGTAACTCTTTGAAAAGATTCGCGTGAGACATTTAATAAGATAAAATGCAAGGATATTCCTCTCCAGATCATTTATAAAAAATCCAAGTGAGCTGTTATTCTTCATCCAACCTAACATTGAAACAATTTCGGCATCTGTAAAGTGATGACAGAATAAAGAGGAAAAAATTATATGAGGTTTATATGCAAAATCAACATCCCTGAAATCAGAACAGATATAACGAATAGTTTTTGATTGAGATTGTGCATAGCTGATGCATTCGTTGTTGATGTCAATTCCGGTTAATTGCACAGGTACTCTGTTCTTTCTTGCCCATTTGGCAATGGCTTTTAAATTATCACCACCTCCACAACCAATTTCTGTAATTCGGATCGGTTCATTAAAGCTGAATTGTTCTTTTAAAATGGCAGCTATTCCATCTAAAGTAATTTCATGGCCTCCCAACCGTTTGTTGATGAACTCCAATTCTTCCATGTTTTTTTTGATGTCTTTAAATGGAATATCATCACGGTCAAGTAGTTCTTTCTGAGTCGATCTTGAATGAAATGAAGGCATTAATTACCAGCAATAAAAGTTTCTACCGTTAACCCGGGACCAAAAGCTGCACCAAATATATTCTGTATTGCTTTTTTGTTTTGCATCATCTCTTTAAGGATGAATAAAATTGTTGCTGAAGACAGATTCCCAAATTCGCTGAGCACATGGTAAGATGAATGCAAGTTCGATTCATCAATATGAAGACTTTTCTGCACAGCTTCCAATACCCGTTTTCCGCCCGGATGTATGCACCAGTGACTGATATCAGTTTTATTTAGATCTGCTTTATTCAAAGATTTGTTTGCAATTGTTTCAAGATCTTCTTCAATCAGGTCAGGAACATAACCGCTAAGGGTCATTAAGAAGCCGCTGGAGGAAAGTTCCCAGGCCATATCCCTTTTGCCTTTTGGAACGATCTCGCTATAAAAGCTTTTTAAATGTATTCCTGGAAAATTATAATTTGAAGACGTGACCAAAGCCGCTGCACAACCATCTCCAAATAATAATGAAGAGGTGATGTTGTCGATTGTTTTTTCTTTCTGGAAATGCAACGTACAAAGTTCTGTGCAAACAATCAGCACTTGAGCATTTTGTTCTGCTTTACAAATGGTGTCTGCAATCTTCAAGGCATGAATAGCTGCATAGCAACCCATAAAGTTTACAGATGTCCGGAATATTGATTTGTCGAAATCCATCATTTCTGTGATCATAAGGTCGAGTCCGGGAGCACTCATACCTGTACAGCTAACTGTGATAAGATGGGTTATTTTTTTGGGATCATGAACATGATCCAGGCATTTACGGATGGCATCTACAGAAAGGAGGGGAGCTTGTCTGTTAAAAATGTTCATTCTGGATTCAAGTGATGGAAATGGTTCAAAATTCTCTGAAGGAGTATAAAATTTCCATTCATGCATGGGAACACTATAATCCGGAATTACAGAATATCGTTGACGAATGCCACTTTGATTATATAGAAATCTGATCTTCCTTTTCTCGGCTTCATTAACAGCATATATCTGCTGCATAAAGTTCATTATATCGGTTTGCTCGTGGCGATACTGTGGTACAGACGTTCCTATTGAAATAATTTTACTCAATGCATACAGATTAAAATACTGAAATAAATAGTTGTACAGATCGTAGAGATCATATTCATTTTAAGGCTATTTGAAAAATTGGCAGCTGTTTCGTTTTTTCTTACTCTATATTGCCACACCAAAAAATATATTAGAGTTGGAAGCATGATTACAGTATACAGTAAGAAATAACTTATTTGGTTTCCTTTTTTAAAACGAATGAAAAGAAGAAAGGTTGCGAGAAGGAAGAGAATCATGCTAAAGATAAATGTGCCTTTTTTGCCTAATCGATAGCTGAGGCTGATCACACCATCTTTAACATCTTCTTCATGCTGATAAATTTGAGTAAGCGGATATAGTGCTCCGATCAATAAGCTTGAAATGATAGCATCAAGCCAGGAAAAAGTTTGCAAAGCTCCGGCAATCGCTATGGTTGAGATCAAAAAGATCAATGCTCCCTGACAAATAAAAACAACCAGAAATCCTGTAATGGGAAACCGCTTTAATCGTATCCGACGGTAGCTGTAAGCCCTTGAAGCAAGAATGTAGATTAAAATACCCACCGAAAAGATAGGATTAATTATGTATGATATTAGGAGGGCTAAAAAATCCATAATTACTGTTACTACAAATAATTCCTTAGTCGGTTTTAGCGGATTAGCAAGTCCACCAATGGGTGTTTCATCCCTGTCCATATACGAATTATAGCCATTGCTGGATGGATAAACGAGAAAATGAAGAATGATAAAAACCTGAAATGTTCGATAGAGCGATGGGTGGGGTATTTCACTTACAGCAAAAAGAAAAACAGGCATCAGAAAAAGGGAGAAATGAAATCTTAGTAATTGTATCGTGGAAGTTTTCAGCACCTATTACCGAAGGTAAGAAGGTGTTATATCATCGCCCGTTACTTCATCCATTTCAACCCTTTTCAAAAATGTTGGCTGTTCAATTAACTACGACCTCTACCCACAAGCCAAATGATAAGTAAAATCACAAGCACGACTATTACAATCCCGACCCATACTCCTGCTTTAAAAATGCCACCAATAACATTACAGGAGGAAAAAGCCATAACAAAAAGCAAAGACCAAAGCGTTAATAAAGAATATTTTTTCATGAGTTCGTCGTTTGGGTACAGTTATGCAAAAGTTTTGCCGCCAGACATGCGTTTTTTCTGCATGCTTTATTTTGGTTTATTTGCATCCGTTTCAATTCGTACAAACTATGATGATCAAAACATTAGGCAGCGCTGTATATGGCGTAGAGGCCACCACCATTACTGTTGAAGTAAACTGGATGGCCACAGGTACTAATTATTTAATTGTTGGCCTACCAGATAGTGCTATCAAAGAAAGCATGCAACGGGTGGAAAGTGCAATCAAATCCATCGGTTATTCAATGCCCCGAACAAGGATCGTTATCAATCTTGCACCTGCCGATATCAAAAAAAGCGGATCTGCATTTGATCTTCCTATAGCTATCGGATTATTAGCTGCCTCAGAACAATTAAAAAATGTAGAAGCATTAAAAGATTATATCATTATGGGTGAATTGAGTCTCGATGGAGCAATTCGTCCCATTAAAGGATGTTTGCCAATGGCGATCCAGGCCCGCAAGGAAAATTATAAAGGCTTATTTGTTCCTTCCTTAAATGCCAAAGAAGCGGGAATGGTAAATAAGCTGAATGTGTATGGTGCTAACCATTTAAAAGAAGTAATTGATTTTTTCGAAAATAATGAAGCAGGATTGACCCCTGTTCAGGTGAATACACGGGATGAATTTTATTCTTTGCAGAATAATTTTGAATTTGATTTCTCGGAAGTTAAAGGGCAGGAAAATATCAAACGGGCATTGGAAATAGCAGCTGCCGGTGGTCATAATGCTATTTTGATTGGCCCGCCCGGTGCTGGAAAGACCATGTTGGCAAAGAGACTTCCTTCAATTTTACCACCACTTAGTTTGCAGGAAGCATTAGAAACCACCAAGATCCATTCCGTTGCCGGAAAACTACCGGAAAATACAACACTGGTAGCCAAAAGGCCATTTCGCTCTCCGCATCATACAGTATCCGATGTTGCGTTAGTTGGTGGAGGTGGTGTACCACAACCGGGAGAAATTTCTCTTGCGCATAATGGTGTTTTATTTTTAGATGAATTACCGGAATTCAAACGTACAGTTCTTGAGGTGATGCGTCAACCAATGGAAGAACGAAAAGTAACAATTTCACGAGCCAGGATCGCTGTTGATTTTCCTGCCAGCTTTATGCTCATCGCTTCCATGAATCCTTGTCCATGCGGATATTATAACCATCCCGATCGTCAATGTACCTGTGCTCCTGGCTTAGTGCAGAAATATTTAAATAAAGTTTCAGGTCCATTATTAGACAGGATCGATCTGCATGTGGAGGTAACCCCGGTTGCATTTAATGAACTATCATCACTTGCTGTTCAGGAATCATCTGCATCTATAAGAGAAAGAGTGATGAAGGCAAGAGAAATTCAGGCAGCACGGTTTGCATCTATGGAAGGTGTTTATTCAAATGCGCAGATCAGCAGTAAAATGTTGCCACATTATTGTAGCATTTCAACTGCAGGACAAAACTTATTGAAAACTGCAATGGAGAAATTGAATTTATCTGCAAGGGCTTATGACCGTATACTGAAGGTGGCAAGAACGATTGCAGATCTGGCCTCTAGTGAGGAAATTAAAACAGAGCATCTTGCTGAAGCCATTCAATACCGAAGCCTTGACCGTGAAGGCTGGGCCGGGTAATAAATTTAACCTGGTATCTTATTGATTTGCGGCGCATGCAGTTCATGTTGCTTGCCCTTTATTGAAGACTTCTTACTTAACCACTTACGTATTGGTTCATCATAGAACTTCAAAGCTGTATAGGCAAGTGCTATAAAAAATACAAATAGTAAACAGGCAATAGGAATGATCTCTTTAGGTTGAGGATGTTTAATTGCAACCCATGCAGTATAGATGTAGATAAATGGATAGTGTAAAATATAGATCGGGTAGGAGATGGCTCCGGAAAAATTACAAAGCTTCAGCCAACGTCCTTTTATTTCTCCACCAGCAGCTGCTGATACGATGATTGGGAAACAAATGATGATGCAGCCTGCTTCATAAAATCCATTGAATTCATATGTGGGAATAAAGAAAAGTAACGCAAGAAATAATGAGCAGAAAATAAATGCATGCTTTATTCGCAGAAGCTTACCAGTACGGAAAAGAAGTAAACCTGCGGTAAACGGAAAAAACATTCGAACCATTGCAATCCAAAATGTAGCATAGCCCCAACCTGTTGCTAGGTCTTTATGCCATACTGCTGTAATAGTTAAAGCAATTGCACTCAATACAACCAGTACCCACAATATTGGCTTTTGCACTTTTCGAAGAATAAGAGCGTATAAAATATTGGCAATATATTCTTGAAGTAATGACCAGCATGGTCCATCTAAAGGATGCGTTTCACCCCAACCTCTGATATCTGGTGAAGGAAGAAGTGTCATACCTATTAACATGACACCAATTAACATAGGCATGGAAGTATGCAACCTCCCATTTGTATAGGGATCCAACCAAAATGCAATCGCTCCTATCAGAACGCCTAATACTACCAATGGATGAAGTCGTATCAATCTTCTCTTGAAAAATTCAGTGACCTTCATTTTATCCCATCGATCGTCATAAGCATAGCCAATTACAAAACCTGAAAGCATAAAAAAGAAATCTACAGCCAGGTACCCATGATGTTCTGGATGGTTAGCTGGAAGTGGATAATATGCCTCAAATAAATGATAAATAACCACTAATATGGCTGCAACTCCTCTTAAACCGTCAAGGATTGGATAGTGTGGTTTTGTAGTTAATGTTTTGGAAGTCATAAAATGACTGATAGTCTAAGCAATTTGCTGAAGATAAACAGCTTTTGATTAGCGAGGTTATCATTTGGAATAATTAATATGGGCTGTGGAATAATTAATATGGGCTGATATGAATTGGCACTTTAATTGAATAATAAGGATAACGACCTTAAATTAATCCGTTAGCCTTATGTCGGTATATAAATATTTTTGATTTGGTGTGTTTTGGCAATGTGGATAGAAAGGTAGATTTAAACATCTACCTTTTTTTTATTTCACCCCTTGATTGCTTTGCAATTTCAATTAGGTTACTGAGAAATGATTTTCTTTTAAAGCGGAAAATTTCTTTATGATGCCTTAGTAAAAAAGAAAAGAGCTTGAAACTATACTTCCCATTTTCTTTTTCTTTAAAAAGTCGATAAAGCTCCTCATAAAACTCACCCTCGTTTACAGAAGCATGTTTTTTCATTTCATAGATCCAATTCAATTGCCTTTCAAAATCATTATATCTTTTTTCATGGCTCCGTGTTTTTGCCGGGACGGCTATTGTAATTGTATGGGTCTTGCTATGTTGCCTGTACATAGTTAATGATTTGTCTATGTATCGAATACCACCATGTACAGTCGCTATATAAGCCATCCATATATCATGCGGTATATTTTCTGGAATAGGCAAAGCATATTGTAACAGCTGCTTGTTGATCATCATTGCATGCCCCCAAACTACATTACTGAATACAAATCCTCTTGAATCAGAGCCTGAATACATATAGCGCAGACCGGAAAGTTTTTTATTCAATGCTTCTCCTTTTTCATTTACTAATTCACTGTCGCTGTAAACGAGTAATGAATGATCCATAGACTTATATAAAGTTTCTACCTTTTCAGGTTTCCAGATATCATCCTGATCTGAGAATGCAATAAAATCTCCTTGTGCTTTGCACAATACAAATTCTACATTCTTTATTGGGCCGAGGTTTTTGACCTGAAAGTATAGCTGGATTTCAGGATGATGTTTGTAAGAAAGAAGTATATCCTTTGTTTGATCTGTCGATCCATCATCAGAAATTATGATCTCAAGTGGCTTCCAGGTTTGATTTAATATAGAATCGATCTGCTCTCTTAAAAAATCAGCACCATTATAGGTACAAAGTACAACTGAGATCAATGGATTCATAATAGGGATTTATATACATCCATATATTGAGATGCGGCGCGTTGCCAGGTAAAAAGTGATGCTCGGCTTCTTATGTTTTGCTGATGATTGGCTTCATGATAGTGCTTCATGCAGCTTTTGAATTGTTGTTGCATATACTCTGCCTCAAAATTTTCAAAATAATACGCATCAGGTCCGCCAATTTCAGGAAGACAGGTGGATGTTGATAAGAATACTGGTTTGCCATATTGCATGGCTTCAATAACAGGTAATCCAAAACCTTCTGCATAAGATGGGAACATAAAAGCCAGGCAATTTTTATAGTACCAGTCTTTTTCCTCTTCCGTTACCGGACCGATCATTTTTACACGATCCTGAACGCCATATTTTATTGCTGCTTCTTCAACAATTTTTGCATAGGGTAGATCATTCAATCCTGCTATTACCAATTCATAATCATTACCTATAAGTAATGGAGGCAATACATGAAAATTCTTCCTGGAATAGAATTGACCGATCGAAAAAAGGAAAGGTTTTGAGGGAAGATATCTGGGACTATTAAATAATGGAAATTCCTGGAAAGAACAGCCATTATAGATTACAGTTTGGGGTTTACCCTTTATAGGAAGTAGCTCATTGGCCACATTCATCGAATAATTGGAGATAGCTATAATATGATCCGCCCTATCTGCACGTTTACGGATCTGGTTCAGGATCCGTTGGTTTCTTTTGGTGTCATCCTTATGCTCAATTAGAAAGTGAAGATCATGAATGGTGTAAACGATCTTTACTTTTTTATGAAAGGGTCGATACCACGACAATGTTGTGGTTACGTGCCAGACATCAAACTTTTTAGTACCGAATAAAAAGTATTTATCGATAGAATGATGCTTTTCATAGTGAACATTGTTTCCGAAGAATCCGAAATTATTTGCAGCTAAATAGAAATGAAGGTCAATTTCGGGTTCTTTTAATACTGAAAGATGACTGCCTAATTCCTTGGAATAGATATATAATCCATTATAAGGATTATGCTTCAACCGGTGCATGTCAATTAAAACATGTTTCATTTACAATCCAAGTGTTTAATAACTATCATATGATATTTTCCGGTTTCCTGAGAGATTGTAAAAATAGAGATACTTCATTAACTCTTGAGGAATCTTGCTGATAACACAGATTTACCGAAAATTGACGGTGTGCCATTCTAAATTTAATTAAGTTAGTATCCCGATTTAAGAGGAACAGAATTGTATGAAGATATTAATGCGTTATTTAAGGCCTTACAGGATGCTGGTATTTTTAGTTTTAGGCCTTGCAGCTATCAATATAGGTTTTTCATTGTTTGATCCGATCATATTCGGTAAGTTGGTTAACCTGGCTTTTAATGTGAAGAAATCTATTGAAACAGGAGCTAAAATGTCTTCCGACGCTTTTTACTGGTCTTTCTCATGGAAGAATGCTGGAGTTGTTTACCTGCTTATTTGTTCGATTACCGTAGCAATGGTAAGTCGCATAGCTAAAAACTTTCAGGATTATTTTTTGAATGTCATTGTTCAGAAATTCGGAGCCAAAGTATTTACAGATGGTTTGCAACATGCAATGAAGTTACCTTATCAGGATTTCGAAGATCAACGAAGCGGTGAAACACTAAGTGTCTTACAGAAAGTGAGAACAGATACAGAGAAGTTCATGAATTATTTCATCAATGTATTGTTTGGAGTGATCGTAGGTGTAGTATTCGTTTTTGTGTATGCTGCAATATTTATTCATTGGTCTGTTCCTGTTGCATACGCAACAGGGATTTTATTGCTTACCTATATAAGCAATCTATTAAGTAAGAAAATTAAGGTGATCCAAAAGACCATTGTTACTCAAACAACTTCTCTTGCAGGTTCTACCACTGAATCACTTCGAAATATTGAGCTGGTAAAAAGTCTGGGACTAACAGGCCAGGAAGTAGAACGATTGAATAAAAATACCTATAAAATTCTAGGACTGGAATTGACAAAAGTAAAGCGCATTCGCAGTATAAGTTTTATCCAGGGCACTTTTGTTAATACACTGCGCCAGGTGATCCTGTTTATTCTCATGTGGTTGATCTTCCGGAACGTAATGGATGCAGGTCAGTTGGTTACCATGCAGATCTTTTCATTCTTCGTATTTGGTCCATTGCAGGATATTGGTAATATTATTTTAAGCTACCGTGAAGCTGAAGCCTCGCTAAATAATTTCCAAAACCTGATGAAAAAGCAGCCGGAAGTAATGGCTGCAAACCCTAAACATTTAGGCGCTATTCACACCTTGCAATTCAACCATGTAAGCTTTAAACATCAAACTGCCATGCACAAAGCGATTGATGATATCAGCTTTAGAGTTGAAAAAGGTGAAACAATTGCATTTGTGGGTCCTTCCGGATCTGGTAAAACCACATTAATGAAGTTATTGGTTGGTCTTTACAGACCACAACAGGGTAATATTTTTTACAATGGCATCGATGAGAATAATATTCAATTTGATGATCTGCGTAATCAGATTGGTTTTGTTACCCAGGATACACAATTATTCAGTGGTACTATAAAAGAGAATCTGATGTTTGTTAACCCTTCTGCTAATGAAGAGGATCTTCTTGATGCATTGAATCAATCGTCCTGCCAAAATCTTCTTGCCCGAGCTGAAAAGGGTATTGAGACTATGATTGGTGAGGGTGGGTTAAAATTATCAGGAGGGGAGAAGCAAAGACTCAGTATAGCAAGAGCATTATTACGTAAACCGAAGCTTCTCATATTTGATGAAGCTACTTCCGCTCTGGATTCATTAACGGAAGAAGAGATTAATAAAACCATCCGTAATGTGTCTTCCTTAAATGATCAGATCACGATACTGATTGCTCACCGCTTATCTACTATAATGCATGCCGATCGTATTTACGTATTGGAAAAAGGAATTGTAATAGAAACAGGCACTCACGATTCACTACTGGATGAAAAAGGACTTTATTATGCCATGTGGAGACAACAGATCGGCGAACGTAAAGTATTGAAAGTGGTTTGATTTAAACTACATAAGGTTCGAACTGATTAACGATCTTTTGCCAGTCTGCATAATTATTAGGCTTGATCAGAAAAAGGCTTGCTCCTAAACGCTTGCAAACATCTTTATCCATTGAATTCGATGAGGTAGTAACAATAACTACCGGAATATCTTTATAAGCAGGATTTGATTTCAATGCCTTTAATGTTTGTCTGCCATCTAGCTCCGGCATATTCAGATCTAAAACAATTAATGAGGGACGATCTATACCATCAGACTTTTTAAGATAATCAAGGACGCAACGTCCGCTTTCTACAAATTCAATTTGTAAAGAAGAGTTGAGTGTTTTACAGGCCTCTTTTACCCAGTTTTTATCGTCTATATCATCATCCGCATATAATACGATCCGTTTCATGTTCACAGGTTAAGATTTTGGTAGCTTAACGTATCGAAATAATTATATGATTTTAAATATTTTCTATAATTCCTGCAATTCCTTGTCCTCCTCCTACACATGCGGTAACCATGCCATATTTCTTTTTCGTCCTCTTTAGATCATGCAACACCTGGATGGTCAATTTGCAACCCGTACAACCTAAAGGATGACCCAATGCAATGGCACCTCCATTTATATTTACAATGTCAGGATTCAGGCCAGCTTCACGGATCACGGCTATTGACTGACTTGCAAAAGCTTCGTTTAATTCAATCAGATCGATATTTGCAAGCTTCATACCTGATTGCTTCATCACTTTTGGGATAGCAGCTACAGGTCCGATTCCCATAATTCGGGGATGTACACCAGCCGATGCTGCAGCTACTAACCTTCCGATTGGTTTTAATCCTAATTGATTGACTAACCTTTCACTCATCACAATCACAAAGGCAGCACCATCACTGGTTTGAGAAGAGTTTCCGGCAGTGACCATGCCTCCTGCTGCAAAAGCAGGTTTTAATTTTGCCAGTGCTTCCATAGATGTATCAGCTCTGGGTCCTTCATCTGTATCTACAATAAAGTTTTTCTTTTGTTTTTTCCCTTTTTCATCCAGGTAAACCTGTTCTACTGTCATTGGTAATATTCCGGATTTGAAATAACCATTTTTGATAGCGTTTATCGCTTTTTGATGCGATTGATATGAAAAGGCATCCTGATCTTCACGACTTACTTTATATTCCTTTGCAACAGCTTCAGCGGTAAGCCCCATATTTAAATAGTAATCGGGCTCATCTTTAGCAATTGAATAAGCAGGAACTGGTTTCCAGCCTGCAGTTGGTACCATGCTCATGCTTTCCGTTCCACCGGCAATTATGCAATCCGCCATACCCATTCGGATTTTAGCAGTGGCAATGGCAATAGTTTCCAACCCGGAAGCGCAATAACGATTAACAGTCATTCCAGGCACATCGTAACCTATTGCTCTTGCAGCGATTATTCTTCCGACTTGAAGACCCTGCTCAGCTTCTGGCACCGCATTTCCTACAATTACATCATCAACTAGCTGTTTATCAAGTTGTGGTACAGAAGCTAATAATCCTTTTATAAGGTCAATGGCAAGATCATCAGGACGATAAAATCTGAACCCTCCTCTTTTGGCCTTTCCTACAGCTGTTCTATAACCTGCAACTATATATGCTTCCTGCATTATTTATTATTTTTTGGGCTTCTAAAGATAATAAATTAAGCAGCCTTTACTGAATTTACCGCATTGATATTCACATAATATTTAAATGAAAATCTACCTCGTAATTATTCCTTATATATGTATCTGCAATCAAATCAGAGAAGGATAATACCTTCGCAAATTCATGTACAAATTCATTAGACGGATCCTTTTTCTAATACCTGCAGAATCAGCACATACCATTTCTATGGGTTTACTTAAGTTGCTGTGTGCCATTCCCTTATTCCGGATAATAATTCGCAGGTATACCAAGGTTAAATCAGATCCTGCTTCATTTTTCGGAGTGAAATTTCCTAATAAGGTAGGATTAGGTGCTGGCTTTGATAAAAATGCCCGATATCTGAGGGAATTACAAACCCTGGGATTCGGATTTGTTGAGATAGGAACAGTAACCCCCAGACCACAGAAAGGAAATGATAAGCCCAGGCTATTCCGGTTGGTAAACGACAGTGCTTTAATAAATCGGATGGGCTTTAATAATAAAGGGGTTGATTACGTTGCGAAACGATTGAAAGCGTGGCGTCAAAAGGAATCAGAGAATCATAATTCCGGACGATTTATAATCGGTGGCAATATTGGTAAAAATAAAAATACTCCAAATGAAGAAGCCTGGAAAGATTATGAGATATGTTTCCGTGCCTTGCATCATTATGTAGATTTCTTTGTCGTAAATGTCAGCTCTCCAAATACCCCTGGATTAAGAGCACTGCAAGAGAAAGAATCTCTTAAGATTATTCTTACACGTTTACAAGCATTAAAAGTGGAGATACATGCCCCAAGACCAATACTACTGAAAATAGCACCGGATCTCACGTGGACACAGATCGATGATGTGATCGAGCTCGCCAGTGAGATCAATCTGGATGGTTTGGTGGCTACAAATACAACAATTGATAGAAGCGGATTGATTACTACAGATGAAACCATTAAACAAATTGGAAATGGGGGCTTAAGTGGTAAGCCGCTTAAAAATAGATCCACGGAGATCATTTCCTATATCCGGAAAAAAGCAGGTAAACCCATACCAATTATTGCAAGTGGGGGTATATTCACTGCAGAAGATGCAAATGAAAAATATGAGGCGGGCGCATCATTAATAGAAGTTTGGACAGGTTTTATTTATGAAGGTCCGTTTATTGTAAGAAAAATATCAGCTCACAATTAGAATGGAAATTTGAACATGGACATGGAATCAATCTTCACTTTAGATAATCTCATTTCTCTTTTAACCCTTTCCATTTTAGAAATTGTATTGAGTATCGACAATGTAATATTTGTCTCCATCCTGATGGGTCGCCTTAGCCGGAAACAACAATTGAATGCAAGGCGGATCTGGATGGTATCAGGTATAGCTGTACGAAGTTTATTATTAATGGGAATTGGTTGGCTGGTAAACAATGGACATCATGAATTATTCAATGTCTTCGGTTATGGATTTAATTTACGCAACCTGATTATGCTTGTTGGTGGACTTTTCCTTATGTATAAATCGGTAAAGGAGATCCATCAAAAACTGGAAGGTGAACCGGAAAGTATTGCAGTGGGTAAAAAAGTTTCCAATTTCTCTGCCGTCATCATTCAGATCATAGTGGTGGACATGGTTTTCTCATTTGATAGTGTGATCACAGCTGTAGGACTTGCAAATAAGGTCCCTGTAATGATCACAGCTGTTACTATTGCAATGATCTTAATGTTTTTCTTTTCGCAAGCTATTAGTGATTTTATTCAGAAGCATCCAACACTTAAAATGCTTGCGCTTACATTTTTAGTGCTGGTTGGTTTTAGTCTCTTCTTTGATGGCTTAGAACCATTCCATCATAAAGAAATACCGAAGGGATATATCTATTCTTCTATGTTATTCGCATTTATAGTTGAATTGCTGAACATGCGATCTCGCAAAAAACGGAAAGCCGTTAAGCTTTATCAGGAAAAGCCAGAAGAAAAACAACCATCATAATTTTTTATTGGTACATAAGATGGCAGCAGCAACGATGCCTGCGGTTTCCGTTCTTAATCTTGTATTTCCGAGGGTAACAGGCTGAAAACCTTTTTCAATTGCAGCATTGAACTCCTTTTTAGAAAAATCACCTTCAGGTCCAATAAGAATGATTGCATTTGAATTTATTAAAGTAGCATTCAAAGGTTTTTTTTCTCCATCTCCACAATAGGCAATCAATTTAATCGCAGAAGAATTGTTTAATATTTGAGAGAATTCAACCGGCATATGAAGAATAGGCATTCTGCTTTGTTGTGATTGCAACATCGCACTGATGAGGATCTGTTGCATCCGTTCTTCTTTGAAGTGTTCTTTTTCCGTATGATCACAGATCAATGGAAATATTTCAGTAATTCCTAATTCAGTAGACTTCTCCATGAACCATTCTAATCTGGAAGTGTTTTTAAGTAAAGAAATACCAATAGTAATTGTTGGAGATGTCGTTTCAGAATTCTCAACTTTTGTTATCTGAACCACGCATTTCTTTCTGTGGTCATCAACAATAATAGCCTGTGCTTTTTTGCCTTTCCCATCAGTGAGCAACAGTTCTTCTCCTTTTTTCATGCGTAGTACAGTTACTACATGTTTTGAATTTGTTTCATCCAAAGTATTCATGGAAGAACTTAATTCAGGCACATAGAAATAGGGAAGTTCCATACCTGCTATTCAATAATTAAAACGGATCTTCATCGTCAGGAAGATCATTCATCTTACTGCTGGTTTGTATAAACATTCTGGCACCTCCGCCGCTATCAAGTCCGGAAACCGGTTTGAAGTTGGATGGAAGAGAACCGAAATCACTTCCGCCACCAGTATCGTCAATGAATTTTTGTATGTGTAGTAAGGCTCTTAATTTAATTGTTTCTAACGAACCATTCCTGTGTTTTGCAATACGTACATGGGTTTCACCACGATTACTATCACCCATTTCATCCTGGGTAATATCATAATATTCCGGACGGTATAAGAACATTACCATATCCGCATCCTGCTCGATCGCACCTGATTCTCGGAGGTCACTCAACTGCGGCATTTTATTACCTTCTTTTCTTTTTTCTACTTCACGACTTAACTGTGATAACGCAATGATCGGAACTTGTAATTCTTTCGCTAAACCTTTTAAGCTTCTGGAAATATTGCTGATCTCCTGCTCACGGTTCGAGTTCCTGTTTTCGCCAGTGCCACTCATTAATTGCAGATAGTCGATAATGATCAAACCAATGTTATTCGCATTTTTTAATCTGCGGCATTTAGCCCTTAACTCAAAAATGTTCAATGCTGCTGTATCATCAATAAATAAAGGAGCTTGTGCAAGACGTTGAATTCCGCGTGCATACAACTGCTTCATTTCATGCTCTTCCATTTTCCCTCTTGAGATCTTCTCCAACCATATTTCACTTTCAGCTGCCAGGATACGTTGTACAAGCTGACCAGCACTCATCTCCAAAGAAAAGAATGCAACTGATGTAGGCTTTGTCGGATGCAATGCAGCATTTCGTGCAAGATTCAATGCAAATGCTGTTTTACCTACTGATGGACGTGCTGCAAGAATGATCAGGTCAGTGCTTTGCCATCCGTATGTTACTCTGTCAAGCGATGCAAATCCACTTGGTACTCCGGTTATATCTTCATTCTTATGCCTGAGGTCCTCAATTCGCTGAATGGTTTTAACCAACACCGAATCGATCGTTTCATAATTGTTGCGTAAGTGCGTAGATGTTACTTCATAGATCTTGCTTTCAGCCTGATCCAGTAGATCAAAAACATCAGTGCTGTCTTCATATGCATCACTGATGATCTCTCCACTTATGCGTATTAATTCACGCTGAATAAATTTTTGAAGTATGATGCGTGAGTGCGCTTCAATGTTGGCTGAAGAAACTACTGCATTGGTGAGCTTTGTTACATAGTATGGTCCGCCAACCATGTCCAGTTCTTCTCTGGAACGTAATTCTTCAACTACGGTTAAAATATCAATGGGCTGACTCTTATTGGCCAATCCTTGCATGGCCCTGTAGATCCGTTGATGGCTGTCTACATAAAAGCATTCCGGTTTCAGGATCTCCACTACGGTGTCAAATGCGCCCTTTTCTAGCATAACGGCACCCAAAACAGCTTCTTCAAGCTCTTTGGCCTGCGGTGGCACCTTCCCATAGATCATGGTGCTAAGATCCGGAGCGGTTTTTCGAAGGGATTTTTTATCGCGGTTGAGGTTAGTAAGATCCATACGTTCTAAGTGAAAAAGGTTAAATCAATGATATCTCCAGCCTACTGTTCGAATTAGTTTTGGTATTAATTTTTCGTTATCGAAATATTACCTAATTATGATCGCAGTAAGTCGGAGGCGAATATAAAGTCTGCTAAAGTGTACTTCGTAAATATTCGATGGAATATTTTAATTAACAGAATATTCTTTTACAAAGACAGCTTTTCATTAGGTTATTCACTATAAGTTACTGAATATCCACAAAATTGAAATTTTTCCCGCAGCTTTTATTTACTTATTCACACATTTTGTAGGAAAAAAAAGTCTCATCTTTTTTTGGCTATGTGTCAGAAACAACAGAATGGACTTTCAGAGCTTTTTCTACCATTCAAACTTTCTACGAGCCATATTCCATCTGATTCCTGCCGAAAAGATCGTTTCACCTGGAGGGTTATTTATGCCACTTGCCTGTTGCTTTCTGATAATGGCATTGGCTTCAATAAAGAAGTTTTGTTTCCATTCATAGGAAACAAATAAAGATCCATAAAATACATTTGTTTTGACCCCGTCCCCAACAAAATATCCATAATCTGAAGTACGATAAGGGGGCTTATCAGGTAAAAATATATTTCCTCCGAAATCAGTACTCCCAGTATCCTTGCCCTGATAATAATAAATAGCTTTTGCTTCTAATGTCCATTTAGGGGCAGGCTGATATCGCGCAATCCCAATCACTTCCTGGAAATTAGCCCCTACCGGATGAGCTAAGGGTTGATTGTAATGTGTGTAATTGCTAATGGAATCATCATGAGAATAGGTAAACGGACGTACCCTGTTCATTTCAACTTGCAAATCCAAATTCGAAATATGAAACGCATCAATGTATTTCGCACCTAGCTGTATTCCATATTTATTTCCCCACCAACCTCTGTTCGCCTTTAATTCTGACAACACAAATTCATCTAGGAGGATCTGACTATAAAACTGAAAATGATGTGCCACATTCGCTTTCAGGTCAAAACCTGCAAGTGCATTATCCGGACTTCCATTTTGTTGTTCAATTGATCTGTAAAATATAATGGGATTCAGATAACCAAATTCATAATGATCTTTTCTTCCAAAGATCACGCCTTCCATTACTCCTACATTCAACCATTTTGTTACACCCACATCAAGATGATGTATCGTCGCATATTTCTTTCCTAATAATCGGTCTGGTCCTCTTGGTTCTGTTACCGTAAGTTCCATGAACAGATTTTCATAATTGAATTTCCAGATCCTTGTATTCAATTTCAGAAACAATGCATTGTTACTAAAATCACTCAGGAATAAACTACGATATCCATTCCCAATAAAGTTTTTATCATAGCCAAATGCCACATCAATGTACTTGGCAACATTAAAAGTGAAATAACCTCTCGCATCAAAGTAGTCATACCCGGTCCCTTTAAAAAACTTATAATATCCTTCTCCTGGTACGGCCTGATGTTCATTAACCCATCGCTGAACATATAATGGATCTCGTTCCTGGTTTTCTGTCAGGTAAGTAGAAAAACCAATTTTATCTGCAATGCGTCCTCTTATTGAAACACCTCTGGAATTCTGAAAAAGCAATTCATTATTATTACTTTCTTTTCCTGCCGTAAACTGAAGCACAGGATTCACAACAAGAAAGAGATCAGGTGAGTTCACCTGGTAAAAATTGGCTTGCGTTTGATAGAAATGTTTTCCCCATGGATGATCACTTTTATAATCCTTCCTTTCGCCCTGTGCCCATTCCAGGTTATCTGCCATCAGGCTATATAAATTATATTCATCTGTTTTTGAAGTATAGTATCGGGCATCCATTCTGGCAATATGTGGCACAATGAGTTTTCTGCTGAATGGTTTATTCTTTGAAAAATTTAAAATAGAATCCGTCTGGGCTTTTATCTCCAGTCTTTCAATCAAAACATTTTCCTTCGCATCTTCATTAAAATATGTGGTTTGAGAAAACAGACTTAATGGAGATAACAAAAAGGTTAGTCTAACAAGGGTTTGTTTAAATTGCATCCGGACGGGTTTTCGTTTTAAGATATGCAAAAATACCTGATAAAGAATATCTCCATCGTAAATGAAGGAAGGATAATAACATCGGATCTTTTAATTGAAAATGGACGTATTGAAAAGATAGCCAGCAGAATTGATCCTAAATCTAAAGTGATTGAAATTAACGGTGAGGGACAATACCTGTTACCTGGAGCAATAGATGATCAGGTTCATTTCAGAGAACCGGGTTTAACGCATAAAGCCACCATTTATACTGAATCGAAAGCAGCAGTTGCAGGAGGCATTACATCATTTATGGAAATGCCCAATACCATACCTCCTGTTTTCAATCACCAGTTACTGGAAGATAAATACACCATAGCTCAAAATACCGCATTGGCGAATTACTCATTTTACATGGGCACTTCAAACGATAATATCGATGAAGTGTTGAGAACGAATGAAAAGAAAGATAGGGTTTGTGGTATCAAGATCTTTATGGGCTCCTCTACCGGAAACCTATTGGTAGATAATTACCTCACCCTCGACAAAATATTCGGAGGAAGTGAAGTACTAATTGCTACGCATTGTGAAGATGAGAAAATGATCAAAGAGAACTTTGCAAACCTCAAAGCAATCAAACCTGAACTGGAACCTTCAGATCATCCCATAATTAGAAACGCAGAAGAATGCTTTGAGTCTTCTTTTAAAGCCATACAATTAGCAAAAAAGCATGGATCCAGATTACATATTCTTCATATAAGCACAGAAAAAGAATTACAATTATTTACCAATCTCGTTCCTCTAAAAGATAAACGGATAACTGCCGAAGTTTGTGTTCATCACCTTCATTTTACCAGTAATGATTACCAGAGGCTGGGTAACCAGATCAAATGCAATCCAGCCATTAAGGCTCCTTTTAATAAAGAGGCGCTTTGGAAGGCATTATTGGATAATAAGCTCGATGTTATTGCTACCGATCATGCTCCTCACACCTGGCCTGAAAAGGATGAGCCTTATGAAAAAGCTCATGCCGGTTTGCCATTGGTTCAACATGCACTTTTGCTGATGCTGAAATATTACAAAGAAGGCAGAATAAGCCTGGAGCATATAGCTGAAAAAATGAGTCATGCAGTAGCGGATTGTTTCAATATCAATGAAAGAGGTTATATAAGGGAAGGGTATTTTGCTGATCTGGTAATATTTAATGATAAGCTTTCAACTACTGTCAACAAAAATTCAATCCTTTATAAATGCGGATGGAGCCCTTTTGAAGGCACAAAGTTTCCTGTTGCTATCACGCACACCTTCGTTAATGGCCACCTTGTTTATCAAAATCCGGATGGGACATATGGAAAAATGGTAGTTGATGAATCTCTAAAGGGAAAACGTTTAACTTTCAATCGAAATTGAAGGAGTAAACTATGATCCGATCGTATGCAGATTGATAAGATAACCTTTAACGATATTTCTGTATTTCACCAGGAAGAAGAATTCTCCATATTCCATAAGTTGAATTTCACGAAAACGATCGGTGGAAAAGAATGGCTGCGCCGTTTCTTTTCAGAGCCTCATCATGATCTGAAACGAATAAAAGGTACTCAATCCATCATTCGCATTCTGGTTGATCATCTGGACGATTGGCCATCAGAAATAACCAACGGTACCATTCTGATGATCGATAAATTCCTTGATTATAATATCGATCCAATACCTGAAAATCTTAGTCCTGTAAACAGCTTTACTTATAAGCTGTTGCACTCACAGGATTATTCCATGATCAAATATTCCGTAAAGCATCTTGCGGATTTTTTTTGTGGACTTCAAAAACTATCCAACTTATTTGTATCAGTCGACCTGCCATCTAATTTCAGCTTCTACCTTGAGCGTATCAAAACAATTCTGGAAGAAATTCCTTTAGCGCGACTTTCTTCCGTACCCAAGGATAAAAAATTTACCATCCAGCAGAATCTTTATTATGCATTTCATGTTCGTAATAAGTATAAGACAGATACCCTCGAGCTGATTGATATTTTTAGTCGCCTGGAGGCCTGGTACTCGATGGCCATGGCAGTGAAAACATATAACCTAAAATTCCCTGAGTTCATTGAAACAGATGAACCTTATTTTAAGGCCGAAGGATTGTATCATATTTTATTGCAAACGCCCGTGGCTTATGATCTGATCTTAGAACCCAATCAGAATTTCTTATTTCTCACCGGAGCAAACATGGCTGGCAAAAGCACATTGATCAAATCAATTGGTTCTTCTGTTTTCCTTGCACATATCGGGATGGGCGTTCCAGTTAAATCTATGACGCTTTCATTGTTCGATGGACTTCTTACTAATATCAATGTCTCAGATAATATTGCAAAAGGTGAAAGTTATTTCTTTAATGAAGTACAACGTATCAAAAACACGATCTATAAAATAAATGATGGAAAAAAATGGCTGGTGCTCATTGATGAATTATTCAAAGGCACTAATGTGCAGGATGCTATGAAGTGTTCACTTACGGTGATCAAAGGGTTGATCAAGATCAAGAATTCTCTTTTTATTCTTTCTACACACTTATATGAAATAGGCGAAGAACTGGCGCAATATAAAAACATAGCTTTTAAATATTTTGAAACGAATGTAATGGATGATCAACTGGAATTCAGTTATCAATTAAAAGATGGCATCAGTAACGATCGCATTGGTTATGTTATCTTGCGAAGAGAGAAAGTGGTTGACATGCTGGAAAAGCTTTAACGAACTTGCACATGAATATGATTAAATCGGTTTGCCTGATTAGCTTTGTATTATCATTTATCAATGGTTTTTCTCAATCCAATATTGATGTCCTTCATTATTCATACCAGATAGAAGTTGCCGATCAATCAGATACCATTCGTGGAACAGCTACAATTCAGGTGAATATTATCAAGCCTGTCGATCGCATTGTTTTTGATCTCACATCAGCTAGCAAAGGAAAAGGCATGACAGTCAGTACCATTGAGGGAGACGACTTGAATGGTTTCATACATTCAAACAACCTGCTGGTCATAAAGCTTAAGCATTTTATAAATAAAGGAAACCGCAGTTATACGATTCACTATTCAGGCATTCCATCTGATGGACTCATCATTTCAAAGAATAAATATGGTGATCGCACTTTCTTTGCTGACAACTGGCCCAATCGTGCACACAATTGGATCCCTTGCGTTGACTGGCCAATTGAAAAAGCAACATTTGAATTCACCGTTACTTCACCTTCTGAATACAAAGTAATTTCAAATGGCGAAAAGATAGAAGAGAAATTGATAGGAGAGAACAAGCGTTTAACGCATTGGAAAGAGAATGTTTCTTTATCATCGAAAGTAATGGTGATTGGTGTGGCAAAATTTGCAGTAAAGGAATTTGAAGAACATCCTTCGTCAATACCTGTGAGTGCATGGGTGTATCCACAGGACAGCATAAAAGGATTTTATGATTATGGAGTAACCCCTTCTATCCTGCAATTCTTTATCAATTACATTGGTCCTTTCCCGTATAATAAATTAGCCAATGTGCAATCAAAGACCATTTTTGGTGGCATGGAAAATGCGAGTGCAATATTTTATGCTGAAGCTTCTGTAACAGGCGATAGAAAATGGGAAGATATATTTGCTCATGAAATAGCGCACCAGTGGTTCGGTGATATGGCCAGTGAAAAAACATTCGCGCATCTATGGTTAAGTGAAGGCTTTGCCACGTATATGACAGATGTTTACTTCGAAAATAAATATGGAGAGGAGAAAGCTGCTGAACGATTGAAAAAGGAACGCAATGATATTATTGAATTTGTAAAAACAAGTAATCACTCCGTTGTAGATACTACCTCAAACCTCATGTACCTATTAAATGTGAACAGCTATCAAAAAGGTGGATGGGTACTTCATATGTTGCGCCAGGAAACCGGTGATTCACTTTTCCATAAGATCATTCAAACGTATTATAACAGTTATAAAGGAAGCAATGCAAATACGGAAGACTTTGAAAAGATCGCTGAAAAAGTTTCGGGCAAAAAACTGGATTGGTTCTTTCAGCAGTGGCTCTACAAACCAGGCATTCCAAAGTTGAAAATATCCTACGAGTTAAAAAATGATGAAGTGAGTTTTGAAGTGCTGCAACAACAAAAACCTCTTTATACCCATCTTCCACTTCAGATCAAAATAGAGTTACAAAACGGAACAAGTATAGTTCATACTGTTTTAGTCAATGAAGAGATGACTAAAGTGAAGATTAAAACCCCCTCCAAACCTGTTGGAATTACACTCGATCCAGAAACGAAACTACTATTCGAAAAAGCTGATCGTTGATAGTTGATGGTTGATGGAAAGAATACAGTTGACGGTTGACAGGAAGTTATTAATTATTTTTTCTTTACTTGAACATTGAGCATTGAAAATTGAACATTGAACATTTCCTTCATAATTCTGCGGTTCCTTGTTCCTTGTTCATCTCTTCTTTGCCCCCTTAAGAGGCACAGGGTTTAGACAAGCATCGTCACCGGATTCTCCAAAAACTTCTTAAACGTCTGTAAGAACGAAGCACCAACAGCACCATCAACACTGCGATGATCACAACTCAACGTGATCTTCATAACATTACTTACACCAAATCCTTCACCCTTTCTTACCACAACTTCTTTGATCCGGCCCACAGCCATAATCGCACTATCTGGTGGATTAATGATCGCAGTAAATTCATCGATGTCCATCATTCCCAGGTTGGAGATGGTAAATGTATTGCCGGTAAACTCGTTAGGTTGAAGCTTTTTATTTCTGGCGCGTCCGGAAAGTTCTTTCGTTTCAGCAGCGATCTGGCTCAATGATTTCTGGTCCGCAAATCGAACCACAGGAACAATGAGTCCTTCTTCTACAGCTACTGCTACTCCAATATGTACATGTTGGTATTGACGGATAAAATCACCCATCCAGGAACTGTTAACCGCCGGATGTTTACGCAAAGCCATTGCAGCAGCTTTCACCACCATATCATTAAAGGAGATCTTCACATCACTCACTTCATTCATCTGCGTACGTGCCTTCATCGCATTGTCCATGTTGATCTCCATGGTCAAATAGAAGTGAGGCGCGCTGAATTTACTTTCACCGAGTCGCTTCGCAATGATCTTCCGCATTTGCGAATTGCTGATATCCGTATAACCTTCCTGTCCGCTAACAATTGGTTGTGCCTTAGCGGCCGCTGTCTGAGGTTGAATTGGTGCACCTTGTTGCGATGGAACAAAATGATCGATATCACTTTTAGTAATACGTCCGTTATCGCCGCTTCCCTGAACCTGCGAAAGATCGATGCCTTTTTCTTTGGCTAATCGTTTTGCTAAGGGAGAAGCTTTTATTCTACCATTCGTTGGGTTGCTTTGTTGTTGAGAAGTAGATGCAGATGCTGTAGCTGTTGCAGGTTGTTGTACCGGAGCTTGTGTCTGACCGTTTGTTTTAGCAGCAGGTGCATTTTGCGCAGCGGATGCTCCGCCTTTTGATGCATTTACGATCGCCTGAACATCCACTTTTCCTTCCTCACCGATGATGCATAATAGATCATTAACCGCTATCTTTTCTCCTTGCTTCGCACCCTGGTAAAGCAACTTTCCATTCTTATAGCTTTCCAGCTCCATTGTAGCCTTATCGGTTTCAATATCGGCCAGCACTTCGCCCTTCTTTACAGTATCGCCAACCTTCTTATGCCACGAAGCAATTACGCCCTCGGTCATGGTATCACTTAATCTCGGCATTAGCACCACTTCTTCCATTTTGCTCAGATCCATACCTGAATTTCCACCTGAAGTTGCTTGCTGCTGAGCGGGTTGTGAAGCTTGTGCAGGTTGGGATGAAGCTGGTTGATTAGCTTCCTGTTTTGCAGCCTGTGGCTTTGAACCAGATGTATATTGACTAATATCTTCTCCAGCATTTCCAATGATCGCTAATAGATCATTCACCTGCAGTTTGCCGCCTTTGTTGGCGCCAACATGTAAAAGAGTGCCATCTTTATAGCTTTCCAGCTCCATTGTGGCCTTATCGGTTTCAATCTCTGCTAATAGGTCGCCTTTCTTTACCGGATCTCCAACTTTTTTATGCCATGCAGCAATCACCCCTTCTGTCATGGTATCGCTTAGCCTTGGCATTAAAATCACTTCAGCCATGTTCTTATTTTAATATAAATGCGGGGTGAAATTAAAGCAAAAGCGGAAAATGACCGAAAATTACCTAAGGAGAAAAGGCTTTTAAGCCGCCTGCACATCTTTTACCCGGCCTGTTCTTTTTAAAACACCCCAGTTTTGTAATTCTCCTTTAATGGCCCGTCTTACAGCCTTTAATAAAACATACCACATCAACCAACGGTAGATCAATCGCTGAGGGATCAGCCAAACAAGCCGTTTAATGTTTTCTTTTTCCATACGGAAGGCGATCATCGCAATTCCAGCATCAAACAGCATAAAGGCAATATAATAAGGAAGGATCTTGGCGGTATTTCCTGTTGCCAGACCAATGATCATGAAAAAGTCAGCCAGCGGAATAAATGCAGGAATAATATATTGGAACAAAATAATATTCGGCATCGCCAGTAATCCCAGCCATCCATATTTGGCGTTGAACAATAAATTTTTATGCTTCCAGAATGTTTGTAGTACTCCAAAGCTCCAGCGAAACCGTTGTTTGATGAACTGTTTCAAACGTTCAGGCGCTTCTGTAAAGGCTAATGCATCATTTTCATTTTCTACAACATAACCAGCACGAATGATACGAATGGTGAGATCACAATCTTCTGCAAGCGTATCAGTAGTAAATCCACCCGCATCTTCAATCGCTTTCTTTCTAAATGCACCGATCGCTCCGGGCACCACAGTAACCGCATTGATATTCGCAAACGCTCTGCGGTCAAAATTCTGACTGGTAATATATTCGATCGATTGCCATTTGGTGAGCATGTTCACTTCATTTCCAACCTTCACATTTCCTGCAACGGCTCCAATTTCTTCTCCATGCTCAATAAAGAAATGTTTCATCAGCTGAGACACCGCATCACTTTTCAATTTGGTATCGGCATCAATACAAACTACATATTCTGCTTTCGATTGTGCAATTCCAAAATTCAATGCAGACGCTTTTCCACCGTTCGGTTTTGAATACACCGTTACCTTCGGATGATCTTTAAATGCCGTAGAAACCTTTTCATATGTACTGTCTTTACTTCCATCATCTACAAATACAATATTGTAATTTGGATAGTCTGTCAGCAACAAGTTCTTAAGCGAATTCACTGCATTCACTTCTTCATTGTAAGCCGGCACAATTATAGAAACCAATGGATAAGATGGAAGAACAGGCAGTATTTTATTTTCTTTGCGTTCATATATCCGTTCGCGCGTAACCAGGTAAGCCATTATTAAAATACGCGCAATGGATAATAAGATAAAGGCAATGAATAAGGTAAATAATATATGACCGATCCAATATCCAAATTCAGCTAGAAATGCATTGGCCTGTATTAAATAATAACCACTTCCTTTCGGCACGGGTGGCATCAGATCATCTTTCTTTTTACCCAGCAGATCTGCAATTGTTGTGAACGTATATCCCTGCTTCTGAAAATAATCAATAATTCGTGGCAATGCTTCTAAGGTTGCCTTTCTGGTTTCTCCACCGGCATCATGGAGCAGAATAATATTACCACTTAAATTAGCCGCGTTCAATTCATTTTTGCGTGCTACAACTCGATTAAAAATTGAATCCGCTGCTACACCAGGCTCCCAATCCAATGGATCAATCGATTCACCTACATCCAAAAAGTTTTTGGTACGTGCTAGCGCCACTGGCATCAACTCTTCATATTTCTCTGGTTCGAAGTCAGCGTTATACGGAGCGCGGAACAAAATAGTGGAATGACCCGTAATGCACTCAATAAGCAATCGTGTCGATTCCATCTCCAGCAACGCTCTCTTTTTACCTACTTCCGCAATATTGGGATGGGTGAATGTGTGATCGCCGATCTCGTGACCTTCACGATACATCCGCTTTACAAGCGGAATATTATTTTCTGCATTAAGTCCCACAACAAAGAAAGATGCCGGTACATGTTTTTGCGATAATATATCAAGGATCTTTGGCGTCCATGTGGGGTCGGGACCATCATCAAACGTTAACACCAGTTTCTTTTTATTTCGAATAGTGTCAGAACCGTTCCATCCATATTTTTTAGCTACGAAATTGAAGGGCAGACTATCATAATTTTCTTCCGCTATCAACATCGCAGCCGAATCAATTTCAGGCTTTATGTTTCCTTTTTCAGGCGTCGCTAATATATCCAGTATTTCACCCTCACCTTTATAGTCTACGTTATCCGCAGTTTGTATGGAGCTGAACTTCTTGAAATCAAAGGAACGGATGGAGTCGCGCGACATATCCTTATTATAAAACTGCCAGATGCGTGCATCCTCTGCACCCAAACGCCATAGCGCCACTCCGCTTAGTTGATCTTCTGTTGCAAACCGTAACGTATTAAATGCCGTAGCAGCATCAGTAAAAAATACATTATGCTGAACATTGTCATCATCGGTATAACTATAATCCAGGTTGTAATTATCATTGTCAAAATCAATAGAGGCACTGTTTTCTTTTGCATTTAATAATGCTTGCTGATAAGTTACGTTGGTGGCCTGTCCATTCTTTGGCCAGTCGTAACCATAAGCCGCAATACTTAAAATCAATTTCGATGCTGGGATCTTTTTCGTCGCATCATCCACCGCTGCTTCAATCCATTTCTGATCAGCAATAGGTCCCGGTTTTGTATCTTCCGAATTCTGATCGTACGCCATTACGATCAGGTAATCATTATACTTTGAAAGCGTAGAATAATTATAATCTTCATTAAACGGAATCACATCCTGCGAAACCAAAAACCCATTCGCATGTAATTTTTCATAAAGCTCTTTTTGAAATGCGGTTAATGCTTCATCCGATTTTTCAACCAGGTCCTCAAAGTCCACATTTACTCCAACAAAATTATTTTTGCGCAGTACATTGATCACATCATTGATCAATCGCTCTCTTTTAGCAGGAGTAGTAATGATCCGGTGAACAGCATCACCTCTGAATACTTCATGAAAGTTGTTGGAAAGAATCGGCATAATGTTCACGCCCGCACTTTTCATAACCGTTAAAGCTCTGTTATCGGCAATGGTATATAATGTATCAGCATTCGGATCGATGAACATCCACTCAGGGATCACAAGGTTTAATTTGTTAACGTTCCGTTGCAGGGAGTAAAACGATTGTGGGTCCCAGGCCACATAGAAAGCTGAACGGATACCACAGGGCAGCGATGTATTGGTGATATTCCTAAAACCAGGTGGCACCTTAGCCGACGCATATGGCATCTTGAACGTCAGTTCCTTCTGATCAATGAATTGCCTAAAGCCTTTATATTTCTTAGCCAGCAAGCTGTTCTTGCTTAAAAAGCTGGTCGTATCTGTTAATGCTTTTTTCGATAATGCCGATTGGAGATGCGGAATGTTCGGCAATTGCATTTGAGAGATGGCAATAACAATAGCCAGGATGGCAATAGGGATCAGGAGCAATAAAAACCGTGTACCCCATTTAAAACTCCGCCATCTGGTTCTGGAAGTGGTTTGAAAAATTTGACGTTCTTGCATCTCTATTCAATAGATGATTATCGTTCAGCAAAGTTTATATCTGCTTTTGTTAATAATCAAGTTCCAATCGTAAGCGATCTTTCAATTCTTTTACCAAAGGAAACTGCTCAACAATTTTTTGATATTGTTCTTTGCTGCTCAAAGGAATATCTTTTGGCAATGTAGTGGTAGGTTCGTCTGTTAACGTAATGTAAAACTGAAGTTGGCGATTGTTCAATTCTTTCTGCAAAAACTGTGAAACCTTGTTCCGCTCCAGTTCAATAAATTTTTGCTCAATATTGTTTTTAACTACTGCCTCAAAGCTGTTCTGATCTTTAACAACCAAAGTGGCCATTTCAAAACTGCTGAACGCCGGATTTTTACTGCTCTTCAATTCAACAATAAACTTACTCCAGGCATTTTGCAGCGCCTCAATAGAAACTGGCTCGTCTAATACTCCTGTATCTGAACCATTATTTTTCTCAATGCTTTTCCGCAATGATTCCAAAGAAGAAATTTTACTCTTCGTCACAACCTTCGCAAGCTGATTCTCCCCTTCCTGAACCCTCTCTTTAATCTGCGTTTCATCTATCTGTGTAATCCGCGATTGCGAGATCTCTGGTTTTTCTTCTTTCCGTGAAATCTGTGATTGTATGATCAGCTTCGCTCCCGGCGGCAATTCTTGTGCTGTAATTGAGGAAATTTGAGATTCAGTCTGCGATCCTGAAATCTGAGATCCTAAAATCTCAGATCCCTTTTGTGAGATCGGCGATATATTTTTGAACGCTATCGCCTTTGCAGATTCAATTCGTTTTTTTTTATCAATAGCGTTACCACTGCTGGCAATGTCAAGTGCTTGTTTTAGATAGCACAAGCGAATGATCACCAGTTCTACATGTAAACGTTTATTGCGGGCCTGGCGATAATTGATCTCTGCTTCATTTAATATATTCAAAATGCTAACAAGGTAGCCTGCATCTGTTTTTTTAGCCGTGTCCTGGTAAAGTTTCCGGAACGATTCTACTACTTCAAGTAAACCAGCTACGCGATCATCTTTACAAATAAGAAGGTTCCGCACAAATTCGGCAAAGCCATTTAAAACAATGTCACCTTCAAAACCTTTCTTATCAATATCATCAAATAACAGAAGTGCACCGGCAAGGTCCTGCGCCAGCATGCAATCCATCAACTTAAAATAATAGCTCGCATCAAGTATGTTCAGGTGCTCGATCGTGTTCTCATATGTTACATCTCCACCGGTAAAGCTTACGATCTTATCAAGGATGCTCAACGCATCGCGCATGCAGCCTTCACTTTTTTGAGCGATCAGTTGCAACGCAGTCTCCTGTGTAGTAATATGTTCTTTTCTGGCGATGGATTCCAGGTGGTCCACTGTATCCTGCAACGTGATCCGCTTGAAATCAAAGATCTGGCACCTGCTTAAGATCGTCGGCAGTATCTTATGTTTTTCAGTAGTGGCCAAAATGAAGATGGCATAGGGTGGTGGTTCTTCCAGTGTTTTCAAGAAGGCATTAAAGGCCGAGGAGCTCAGCATGTGCACCTCGTCTATAATATATACTTTATATTTTCCGGCTTGTGGAGCAAAGCGCACTTGTTCAACAAGACTGCGGATATCTTCAACTGAGTTATTGCTTGCAGCATCCAACTCGTGAATATTTAGGGAAGTCCCATCGTTAAAGGAGCGACAGGAATTGCATTCGTTACAGGCTTCGCCATCTTTAGTCGGATGTTCGCAGTTGATGGTTTTAGCCAGGATACGGGCGCAGGTCGTTTTGCCTACTCCTCTCGGACCACAAAAAAGGAATGCATGGGCCAGGTGGCCTGTTTTTATCGCATTTTTTAAAGTGGTGGTAATGTGTTCCTGTCCAACAACGGTATCAAAGGTTTGCGGCCTGTATTTCCGGGCAGAAACGATAAACTTCTCCATAGTCACAGCCTCGAAGATAATTTAATTTCGGGAGGTTGATAGTTGATTGTTGATAGTTGATTGTGAATAAAAAAGCATCAGGCATCAGCTTTCCGCAATTAGCTAATCAGCTAATCTTCACATCAGCTAATCATCCTCTTTGTCATCCCGACCCTCGCGAAGCGAGGCTGAGGGATCTAAAAGGTTTGGAATTTGAGAGTTGAGCATTGAACATTGAACATTGAACATTTCCTTCAATTCGACGTTCATCGGTTCCTTGTTCCTTGTTCAATATTCAAAGCCCTCTTTAGGATGACAGGGCGTTACTTCATGGCTACTTCATGCCTTCTTCATGGACACCTTATAGCTACGTCCACTTAAAAGCGTTGCAGATTCTCCTTAAAAGCGTTCAACCATATGAAATACTTTACTGAAAATTCAACGAAGAAAGGTCAAAACTCAAAGATCAAAACAAATGATCAATAATCATTAATTTTCTGTCAACTGTCTGCTGTTAACTGTATTCTTTTCTGTCAACCATTAACAATCAACCATCAACTAAAATGCACTTTACGGCCTTTTTCTGCATAATCCTGCAAAATCATGCATAATCGGCCCACATGAATAAATAATATAAAAGCTTGTTCTATACTTGCACCCAAAATAAAAAAAAATGGCTAAACAGGTAGGACCTACATATGTAATCGGAACAATCAACGGCATCACTTTTTATAAAATGTACAACACATATTTTGCAAGGATGAAAAGCTCTTTATCCAGGAAGAAAGTACTAACCAGTCCAAGATTTGCACTAACAAGGATGCATGCAAATCAACTCGCCGAAGCCTCAAAGATCGCTTCGCAACTCTACAAAACACTTCCCAAAGACAAAAGAGATAGACCAATCTATAGATCCTTTGTAGGTAAAGCAAAAGTACTTCTGGCACAAGGAATAGAAAAAGAAGTAGTAATAGAAATATTACGGAATGAATTATTTCCAAAACCAAAGACAACTACACCAAAACAGATCAAAAAGAAAAAACCAATAGAAAGAACCTACATAAGCAAAAGAGGAAAGTTAATATGGAGAGAAGTGATTCATCCAGTACCCCACTTTATCCATAGCATTAGTCAAGCTAAACCTGATAGGAATTTTATTGATAATGAATCAAGAATCCTATCAAATCTACCTTCTAACACCTATGATAATTCAGAAAATAAAGTATCAAACTATTATCTTGAATAGTTGCAAATAATAATAAGGATATCAATAAATCCATAAACAAGCTTTGGAAATAATCTATACAAAGAATTTTTTGTCCACCCGTGGGTCTTCCGAAGGAGACCCCGGGGTTGCTCCTTATTTTTTTGTCCACCTAAGGCTCTTCCGAAGGAGATCCTGGTTGTGGTTCATACCTTTTAGTACAATAGTCTCTTTTGTCCACCCGTGGGTCTTCCGAAGGAGACCCCGGGGTTGCTCCTTATTTGGTTCAGTAAAATCTTTTATGAACCTGGATGGTGATATTTTATTTGAATTAAAATATGATTCATCCTCCTAAATACTCATTCGCTTATACTCTCGTAAGAATAGATGAGCGTTATAATGTAATAGATACAATTGAAAAATTTCCTGCTGAAAATAAAATCTATAGTTTTTCAATAGATTCTACATCCGATAACCACAACTTAGTTTTCAATCTCCTATTTTCTCCTAACCCATATTTGCTTAACATAATATCCTACAGTGTAAGTATTACCAGCTATGTAGGTTAGGGAAAAACTATCCTTGGTATATATTTCCCCATAAGCAGTTCCCGGACCAATTAATTTATTATTATCCATCCTACATTCAATCAGTTTATTAGGAGGCAAACCCCAATAAGGCATCGGAGATCTTGATCGTTGATCAAATTTTATCTTTCCACTACTATCTCCAAGTTCAATTTTTCCATAAAAAGCAGATGTTCCATTATAAGCTCCGGGAAATGTGGAAGTGGCATTTTCTTCCACTAAATATGAACCCATATATTTTATGGCTGGGTTTGATGGGTTTATCGGATTTCCTTTATTGCAAGAAAGTAAAATGATAAAAATAAATACTGTAAATGAGATGAATTTCATTTTTATATTTTAAAAAAGTTTTTTCTATTAGCTATCTTCTGAAAGACACCCCTAATATTTAATAATTTACAGATTATTAATTTCAGTTTGTAGTATAAGCCTCTAAAAACACATAAAATTTTAAATGGAATTGGATTTTTTAAATAGGCTTGCGTTTTATTTCATTAAGGCACCCACTCCTTCAATACTTCCGGAAATTGCTTTACAAGGACTTGAAGAAGGCTTTGAAAGTCCTTCGTTAATAATGCTTGCAGGACTTTCTTCAAATGAAAATCCTTTTAAAATGGAAGAGTATCTAAAAAAAGCTATGCAAGAATTGAATTTGAATTTCTTGGATAAGGAGCTGTTGGCATTTTCTTTAATTAGAGCAACGGCTAAAAAAATTTTAAACGATGAGGTCGAACCTTATGAAGGTTGCCAATTTATTTTCGAACAGGTATTAGATTCAATAGATTTGAGAAAGCGAGATATTAAATATGTTTATGAAGGTATAGGACTAGCTGAAATTTATGGACTATACATTCAGATATATGAATTAAAATATGATTCAGTTCTATTGAATGATCTTAGATCAAAAGAAGAGCATATAGAAGAAGCAAAAGAAATGATTAAATCTAAATTTTCGGAATGGTATAGCAACAATAGCATGTAATTTTTTTGTCCACCCAAGGCTCTTCCGAAGGAGATCCGGGTTGTGGTTCATACCTTTTAGTACAATAGTCTCTTCTGAAAGATACTTCTAAGATAGTTTTTACAGCTGGACGTTTATGCTTATTGATTCGTTTTCTGTAATCTCTTTTTCTTTTTGTCCAACCAGCCCTTCCCAAAGCCCCACACGAAGAATCTCTCCTTTAACCTTTCACCATTGATCATTCTCCATTAGAAGCTTTTCAAACTCCCACTTTTAATTTTCATCGCTTCAACAGCTTTTTCGCCTGCAGCAATCGCTTTGGGTTTATTGTTTGCTTTCCAGTACCATTCTGCCATTTTTAAATAGGAGGGGATATCTACATCATAGGGGTATTGATCAATTAATGCTTGATAAGCTTCTGCACCCAATTCGTAAATTTTATCTGGTAAATGCCATATACCAATATCTGATTTAATGACATCTATAAATCGACCATACAAAGGATCATCATAAGTAGAATTTGCAAAGGCTGCTTTGCCATATTCATATGCCTTGTCTGCATCAGTTTTTAATAGAGCAGAAAATGTATGATATGAAACAAGCGGAGCATATTTTAGTTTTGGTTCCTTTCTTGTTAATTCTGAAATGAAGATCAGGGCAGAATCTGGTTTTCCTGGCATGCCCTCATAAGTATTTAATTGTTCATTGGCTTCTTTATCTAACTTCTTTAAACGTTTTTCTTCTATATGATTCGCATTCGCCTGAGTTACATCCCATGTACGATTTGCTATACTAGGTAACACTTCATCAAGATGCGCTGGATGACCAAACCAGGCTAATTTACCATCTTGATTTATGACATATGTAGTAGGGATACTTAGTTCGCCAGCAGCATAAAGCCATTTTGTCTCCATAAAATTGCTGTCCTGAGCTGCAACATGAAAATTCATCTGTTGACCCATACTATCTACAAAAGCTGAAACTTTTTCCAATGAGGTTGTTTTTCTTTCATAAACATCCATAGCAATGAAGATCACATTATCCTTATACTTGTCTGATAATACTGAAAGATGCGGCATAGCCCTGAGACATGGCATACACCAGGTAGCCCAAAATTCAAGTACATATACTTTCCCTTTTTCAAAATTTAAAATTGGAGCACCTTTCATCCATTTTTTAACTTTTAATGGCGGAGCATTATCACCAATGTTTAAAGTTATAGGCTGATCCTTTTGTGCTTCACTTATAAATACAGTAATATTTAATAATACAAGTAAAAGGATTTTCATACTCTTAGCTAATTAATAATTATGGTATTTCAAGTGTAGGATAAGGTTTATTAAAGTAACAACATTTTATGTTGGAATATGCTGCAAACCTTCCCTTTTCATTGGGACCTTCAGAAAGAGCCTTAATATTTTTGTCCACCGGTAGGTCTTCCGAAGGAAATTTTTTGTCCACTCGTGGGTCTTCCGAAAGATACCCCGGATTATGATTCATACCTTTCAGTACAATCTCTTTTTCTTCTTATGCCTGCTTATAAATCGTATAACAAAATAACTAAGAACTCCAGCCATGAATCCTATTATGATTGATTGCCAAATTGGAGTATCCGATTTGACTTGTAATGACAGTATATAAAATGTACAAAGCATACCTATTTAATTCAATATAAAGTTGGGAACAATAAAAAGGCAACATAGGAGATCTATTATACAAATTTCAACTCTAAAAAATTTGTTTAGGATAACAAGCGAATAAAAAATTCGTTATTTATTAATAAGTTATGAAATCAATATTGGCACTCCCATTATTTATTTTATTTTTTGTAATGGATAAAGGAATTTATTGCCAGATTCCATAACGTTAAATTGATCTTCTAATGATAAAACTCCTTTTATATCTTATAATTTCCCTATTAACAATTCGAGGATCATGCCAGCAAAAAGATACTATTAGAATATACAGATATGAAATGCTCTTTGATTTTAAATTAATTATAAAGAACAAAAAATCCTTTACTTACATTTCTGACCATTCCATCGATACGATAAAAGGAGTTGTTAATAAACAAGATGGAGTTTATAGAATGGATACAGGTACAAACCTGTTAGATAAATATCAGAAACGAAAATTTGCATTTATAAGTAAAAACATCTGGTTAGAAGACGATTCAGCAGCAAATGATCTTTTAATGCATATCTCATCTAAGATGGTTCAATGGAATTTCGGAGACACCACAAAAGTATTAGATGGATTACTTGGTGCCTATATATCAACAAATGGTTTTGTTGGATGCGAATTAAAATTAGATGCTAAGTCTATTAAACTGCAACCGTTTTCTGATATGGGTGGGAAGGGACAAATTGAAACTGTATCATATGTAAGAGATTATAAAGGCATTAAATTGGTTGATCCTGGTTATATATACAAATGGTTTACAGATAATAAGCGCTTTATTGTATTACCTTATATGCTAATTGGAAAAAGAGTTCAAAATACCTCTAAAGCTTATACAGAAACTTATATTTATTTTATTAAAACAAATGAATGAAAACAATATAGCGTCTTTATGTTAAACATAGACAACGAAATATTTATTCATAATTTGAAACTAACCCAGGAATATTGCCGGGTACAAATGAATAAAGAGTATAATAATAATGCGCAGATCTTTAGAAGTTATAACCCTGTTGTTGATGGCATGAAGATTTAAATATTCCCTGTTTAGATTATAGCTTTTGGCTTATAAAACTCCTTTAAAAACATATGAAAAACCGATACATTTACTAGATATGAGAAATACCAGATCTTACTTGCTCTTATTTACCCTATTGGTTCTTTTCACTGGCTGCCTGCTTCATTTCGATGCTTCAAAAGAAAGTAAATTAGAAGGCACCTGGCGTTTGAGCGATGTCTCATCCCTTAACTCAAACTCAAATAAATCTTTCGAAGATCAGGCGCAACAAAAGCAATTGGTGAAAGAAGGGATGATGTTTAGCTTTTTCCCAGACAAGAAATTCACAGAAATTCGAAAGGCAGGTCAGTTTGTTATTGGACATTGGGAGTATGATAATTCAGGTAAAAATCTTATCATTTCATATGCAGATAAAGCTAAAACATCGAATACAATTAAGATCGAAACAAACCAATTCGGTCGGGAAGAAATGAAATTGGATGATAAAGATGAAAATTCAGAATTAAAGTTTGTCAAGGAGGCAAAGACTTTAAGTGATTTTAAATCAGACCCGTTCTATCCCGACAATAATCAGTGGCGAATTAAACCTTCCAGGAAAGAAACAGACGCAGAACTTACAAATCGTTTTGCAGCTTATTTAAAACATATAGCCCTCATATTGAATGCTGCTAAAGAAAGAAAGCAGGAGGTTGTCTACTTTGAATTTTCTATGGGACCAATCAAGATCTATAACGGTGGCATTGGAGTCCACCCTTATTCAATAGTTCCCGATAGTTGGAAAGTGTGTTTCTATGATGATAGTGATGCCCTAAGAGCATATACTATTTATGAAGAAAGCATCAGCACCCATAGTTATCACGGCGCCAGCACCGGAAATTGGGTGGAAGATGATTGTAATATTCTCCTAAGTATCTATGGAGATTTAAAAGCCAGGAAATGATTAGCTAATTAGCTGATTAGCTGATGGAATTGTGTATCAATTAAAATTATCATGAAGGCTTATATATCAATATTATTGATAATTACCTTTTATAATGCTTATGGGCAAGTATATAAATCAAAACTTAATTGTACAGGAGATATTTTAGATGTAGGTATAGCTATAAAGGGATTTGCTCCTTGTTCTCAATGCGAAATTAAAATCGATTCTTTGAAGAATGGTTTCACAATTGTTCTTGCAGATACATCATATAAAATAGTAGCTTTTCGAATTGATTATTCCAATACAAATAGACTTTTACTTGAAAAGGATATTTGGGGAAATAAAGTAAATAAAAAGAATGTTGATTTCTTAAGCAAAATGAAAGTTGGAGATTTTATTTCAATTGAATGTATTAATATTAAAAAAGAAGACTACACATATTTATCAACATCAATGCTAATAGCAGTCGATTAATAAACATGGTTTTAGTGAAGATTTTAATTACCGTTTAAATTATGAAAGCAAAACATGCAATTGCAATATTTATACTTGGTTATTGCTTGGATTTTATAGGTTCATTTTTAAAAATAATCCATCATAACGGGTGGGAGGGCATATTTACAATAGCTGTCATTTTTAAGATCATCGGCTCTTTGGTTTTATTATTTAAGATCATTAATTACACCGATCTAAAAAAGTTTCTCGATAGCTAAACAAATTAAATTTATTCTAACCAATCAAATCAACTTATCTGTTAACTGTCATCTGTTTACTGTCTACTCTCTACTATCAACAATCAACTATCAACCATCAACTTATCTGTTAACTGTCATCTGTTTACTGTCTACTCTCTACTATCAACAATCAACTATCAACCATCAACTTATCTGTTAACTGTCATCTGTTTACTGTCTACTCTCTACTATCAACAATCAACTATCAACCATCAACTTATCTGTTAACTATCAACCATCAACTTATCTGTTAACAGTCATCTGTTAACTTTATTTTTGCCGAAAGCTGATTCCTGATAGCCGACAGCTTTTTTTATTTTCCATTTTTAATTTTACATTCCCACAATGCAATTGATCGAAGTCACCAATAGTTCACTCGCAAAGGAATTCATAGAGGTTAACCCTATCATCAATAGATCCAACCCCAATTATATTCGCCCACTCGATCATGAGATCAATGAAATATTCGAGCCTAAAAAGAACAAAGCATTCCGTTTCGGGAATGTTATTCGCTGGATCCTCAAGAATGACCAGGGTGAATTGATCGGTCGCATTGCTGCCTTTACCAATAAAAAATACCGCAACAAAGGAGATGAGGTTACCGTTGGCGGCATTGGCTTCTTCGATTGTATTAATGATCAACAGGCAGCCGATATGCTATTTGATGTAGCTAAGCACTGGTTGTTGCAACAGGGTATGGAGGCTATGGATGGACCAATAAACTTCGGTGAGCGCGATCGTTGGTGGGGACTTGTTGTAGAAGGCTTCCAGGAGCCGTTGTATGGTATGAATTACAATCCGCCCTATTATGTACAACTTTTTGAAAATTATGGCTTTCAACCTTTCTTTCACCAGATCTGCCTGGGTATGGATCCTAAAGAAACGCTGACAGACAAAATTAAACAACGTCATGCTGTATATGATAAGGATCCCGATTTTTCATCGGCTATCATTGATAAAAAGAATTTAGAAAAATATGCGCTGGATTTTATGAAGGTATATAATGCAGCGTGGGCCGGACATGGCGGCTTGAAAGAATTAAGAAAAGAGCAGGTGATGAATATGTTTAAGAAAATGAAACCTGTTATGGATGAACGGCTGGTTTGGTTTGCGTATCATAAAGAGGAACCCATTGCCATCTTCATCAATCTGCCAGACCTGAATCAATGGTTCAAACACCTCAATGGAAAATTCGATCTGCTTCATAAGCTGAAATTCTTGTGGGTGAAAAAAACAAAGCCTTGTAAAAAGTTTACAGGATTGGTATTTGGTATAGTGCCAGAATTTCAGGGCAAAGGAATCGATGCCTATATTATTGGAGAAGCAGATAAACTGGTAAAGAAGCCGTCTTTCGAATACACGGAATATGAAATGCAATGGATCGGCGATTTCAATCCAAAAATGTTAAACGTTGCACTCGGCATCGGAACAGTTTCCCAAAGCCGCAAATTAACTACGTATAGATATTTATTCGATCGGACGAAACCGTTTAAGAGACACCCGATAATAAGTTAATACCTCAACCCCTAAAGAGTTGTTTAGTTGATGGTTGATATTGGATAGTTGATAGAAAAAATCAAAACTTAAAACTCAAATCCAAAAAACTTATTTATTAATATTGGAGTTGATTCTATTCTAAAATGACGAATAGGGAAATTAAATATCTGGTAATTAATATTCCTTTTGTAATTGGCATTTCTTATCTAATGGTCGCATTGTCATTCTCTTATTTTTATAGCAACAAATGGAAGCCAGGAGATAATGAAAAGGCTTTGTTGTTTTTTTCAACGGTATTTCTTTTCGATGTAATGATCCTTATCCTATTTAAGATCTTTAATTTCAAAATGATCATCTGGACAATAGTAGAACTCTTATTCTTCTTCGCCGCCCTCTATTTTATATTCTTTGATCGAATTTAGTTTTTAATATTAGATCCCTCAGCCTCGCATAAGAATGATCACCCGTACGACGTATTCCTTAATATCTGCGGTTTGTGTTAGCAGAACGATCTTTTATACAAGTTTAGATTATGAAGGATCATATTCAAATGAGGCACATCAGAGCTGGTAATGATGCGCATCATGCAGTAAAAGCTTAACAACCTTCTATTTTAAGCAGGAATAATTAATTGCCTTTTATCCGTTGCAGCATGGTTCGCAATCTGTTCCAGTTCCATCCCTCAAATCGTCCTCGTTGAACTACTAATCTATTGGCATCTGAGCGTCCCAGGAAATAATGGAATGCATATTTCTCATTCGGATCTTCCCAGCCTGCTATTTGTCCAAAACGCAACACATTTAACACCAGCGTATCGTGCCATTGTTCAACGGTATAAAATCCTTCCGAGAAACGGACCAGATGTTGAACCTCTTCGTGATTGCCTGACCATTGCAGCAATTCATTTCTTTGTGGTACATAATGTAACGTAAGCGGCTTTCGATCAAACAAAGAATAATAACCTGTATAATAGCCAGAATCCTGCTTGATCGCAACGTACCAAAGCCAGTTATTGAATGGTGTAGGCGTTGTAATGTAATCCCTGTAGCCGATTTTCTGCGTCTTGCATTGAGAAATAATTTCACGGTTTACCCAATTTTTATTCATACAGCAATAAAGTAGATACACTGAACTTATAGTTAAGCCGAATGCCTGCCAGAACTTTCGTTTATGGCTCGTCTTTGTAATAATTAATAAAGCAATAAAAGAAATAACCGGCCAGATGGAAAAGAACGGATCTGCTACAAACAATATGTTCCAGGCAAATCGTTGATGACTGAAAGGTTCCAGCAATCCTGTTCCATAAGCGTTGAACAGATCAATGAAAAGATGAAGGCTGATCTGCAAACCAAAAAACAGGATCCATCTACTATAACCAATTTCATGTTTTTTATGATAGTGGTCTGCAATTAGTGCAAATAAAAGTGTGGCCAGTAGATCAAATAAAAGAGAATGGGTAAACCCACGATGTGCTAAAAGATTAGAAGCCGGATCATTCCAAAATGCAGAAACAAAATCTACATCAGGTATCGATTGTGCAAGTGCGCCTAATAACATGGCCCTCTTACCGATCTTTTTATGAAGCAGGCTATCTCCAATAGTGGCCCCTATAACAATATGTGTAATAGAATCAATAAAACATTTTTTTAAAAAGCCCCGCTACAAAAAGCGGGGCTAAAGGTAGTAGACTAAACCCGGAACGCCTGCTGCGTTATTTAACAGAGATGTTACGACTCGCTGCAAGTTTTTTGCTTTCTTCCTTGCGTGGTCATTCTTACACCTATTACCATTTCAGCAGTCATTTTTGCTGGTACTAACTTATTTCTTTTTATGACGGCTATTATAACTATGTCTTTAGCTCTGGTGAGTAACCTGGCTGCTTTGCCTGCAAAGATCACGATTACTGTATTTTTATTCAGTATTGTTGTAGATATAGCGCTTGTAATTGCAAGCCTTTCTATGGGAATGAGTGCTTCAAATGTGTTTTAGTATAGAGATGATTTTAGTTATTGAACATCTTCGTTGAAAGATCTTTATCATGTGAATAAATATCATCCCGGAAATTCAATACCCCATTATCATCAACCCATGCAGTATAATAAGTAATTAATACAGGAACGGGTTTATTTAAGCGAACAGTTTGCGGTTGGTCTCTGTTCATCGCTTCTTCTATTTTATCAGGGGTCCACTCAGGATTATTGCGAAGCAGGTATTCCGCCATCTTTTCAGGTTCGGCTAGGCGTATACAACCGTGACTGAATGCACGCTTGTCTTTACTGAACAAACTTTTAGCATTCGTATCGTGAAAATAAATATTGAAGCTGTTTGGGAACAGGAACTTCACACGGCCTAAAGAGTTATCAGGACCAGGACGCTGACGAATAGCAGGTGCTCCATCTTCAGTTCCGGTTTGCTCCATATTGTGCTCTTCAAGGTAATTCGGGTTTTTAGCTACGGCAGGCAGAATTTCTTTTTTTACAATGCTGGGCGGAACGTTCCAGTACGGACTAAACACGATCTGATTCAAATTACCAGTAAAGATGGTTGTATTATGTCCTTCCTTTCCTACCACTACATCCATATCAAACGCTTTTTTCTTTCCTTCGTATACGTGTAGTTCAAATTCGGGAATATTAACAACGATCAATTGTCCGCTTGGTTCAGTAGTCATCCAACGCATCCGTCCCATATTGATAAGGATCTGTTCAATACGTTGTAGCGTAGTTACATTCATATCCTTGATCAAAGACGGTGTAATAATTCCATCAGGTTTTAATCCTAATTCATTCTGGAAGTTCTTCACTGCATTTACCAGTGTGTCGTTGAATACCTGACTTGTATCTTTTTCAGGCATTTCACCTGTAATTTGTAACCGCTTTTTAATGGTAGCTATTGCCGGAAGTTTCATTCCTTTTTTTAATGTTTTTTTATCTGCAGTGATCATCGGCCAGCCGCCATTCTTTTGTATTGAATAATATTTACTGAGCTGCTCTTTCAATAAACGGTAGGGCTCATTTACATTTTCGAAATATTTATTGTCTTTATGCTTTTTATTGAGAAGTGAATCTGCCACATACATGATATCCTGATGCTTAACAGGAATAAATCGCTCCATTTCTTTTCGCTTCACATAACCCTTGGTGTAATTATGTAGAATATATTGGATGAAATGCTGCGTTAGTGTTAGTTCTGTATTTATAAATGATTTATTTGATGCGTTAACAGATAAATTATCCTGGGTAATCAGGTTGTCCATTGTTTTTTTCAATGATCTGTCCTTAAGCGAAGTATCTACATCATATGTAGTTACATAATCGTGGAGGTTCCAGAATGCAAAAGCTTGTTCTGTCAAGCCTTTGCTTGTAAACCATGCATATTGATAATTTCGGGCATTATAAAAGCTTCGAATACGACGTGCAAGAGTATCAGGTAATTTCTTTTGGGAAATAAATCGCTCCATGGTGGCACTATCTAAAAAAAGATCAGAGTACGAATTGGATTTATTAATGCTGTAATCACGCTTGCTGACATTTTTTGCCACTTGGTCAGAATCGTTTTCAGTATCAGACGACTGGTTTTTATTAGTAACGCCAGTATTATTTTGACAGGATGCAAACAAACTGAGAGACAATGCGGCGTAAATAAAGATATTCTTCATAACTCAACAGTTTTACAAAAGCCATGCCCGGCAATTAACCATTTGCTAATTGCTGGGCTAAGTCAAAACAAACGCTTTTTTATTAGCACATTACTTATCAGCATAACTTGTCCCGCTATTGCGGGATTAGCATATTTTCATCAGCTAATTGTCAAATTAGCGAATCAACTGCCTGGCATCTTGATTCCCGATTTCTTCAGATCTTCAACCAAAATTTGCTGAAAGCTATACCTGGTATCCTGAAAACCGTGAGCATTGATCCAAACATTGATCATGATCTTGAACCCATCTGATTCAAGTTCAGAGATTCCAATTCGATGTTCAGGTTCTTTATTGATCTTGCCAAAATCATCAATTGATTTTTCAATAATGCCCTTGATTTCATTGAAATCATATCCATAATTAAATTTCAGTTCTATGTCTAATCGCCGTGTGCCTTGCCGGCTTAGATTCAGAATAACCTCGTTAGAGAGTTTGCTGTTTGGAACTATAACAGTTTTATTATCGAAAGTTAGTACTACTGTATAGAAGAGTTGAATGCTTGTAACTGTACCTTCCTGTCCTTGTGTAATTATGTTATCGCCTACGCGATATGGTTTTAACAAAAGTATTAATACTCCACTGGCAAAATTCTGCAGCGTTCCTGAAAGTGCCAATCCTGCAGCCACACCAAACGCACCGATAACTGCCGCAAATATGGTCATTTGTATCCCCAAAATTTGCATCAGTCCCAGTAACAAAAGCACTTGTAAAGCGATGGAGATCAGTCCCTGAAGAAAGGAGCAAATGGAAGGATCAATATGTCGCCTTGATAAAACTCCAAACACCCATTTTTTGAATACCCTTATAAACCAGAGTCCTACAAATAATACTACAATGGCAATAAGTATTCTAGGGCCGAAATTCAGGATCCAGTCGTATGCCCTGTCATACAATTTTTGAAAATTCATCTTAATTCCAGTCTACGGTTTGATTTTTACGCTTCATTATATAAGAAAATTATGCCGAATCCCTATACCCCCTTACCTTTGCAGCCGAAAAAAGAAAAGGGGCTTGTTACACAACAGGTTTTCCCACAAAAAATTCTTGTTTTAAACGGTAATTATGGCAAAAGTTGGAAAGGTAAAACAGATCATTGGCGCCGTTGTTGACGTTCAATTTGAGGGCAGCCTTCCTGAGATATTTAACGCTTTGGAAATTAAAAGAGATAATGGTGATACACTGGTGCTTGAAGTTCAAACGCACCTGGGTGAGGATAGTGTTCGGACAATTGCGATGGATGGTACTGAAGGACTTACACGCGGAGTAGATGTTGTTGATACCGGAGCTCCTATTAAAATGCCTGCAAGGGATGCCATTAAAGGCCGTCTTTTTAATGTAACTGGTGATCCGATTGATGGACTTCCGCCTGTTCCCAAAGTGGATGGCAGACCAATTCACTCCAAACCACCAGCTTTCGCTAATCTTTCTACAGCAACTGAAGTATTATATACAGGTATCAAGGTAATTGACCTGATCGAGCCTTACGCAAAAGGTGGTAAGATCGGATTGTTCGGTGGTGCTGGTGTGGGTAAAACCGTTTTGATCCAGGAACTGATCAATAATATCGCGAAAGCGTATTCTGGTTTATCCGTATTTGCCGGTGTGGGTGAAAGAACCCGTGAAGGAAATGACCTTATGCGTGAGATGATTGAAGCTGGTATCATGAAATATGGTGACGCCTTCAAACATAGCATGGAAGAAGGGGGTTGGGATCTGAGCAAAGTAAATATGAATGATCTTGCCGATTCAAAAGCAACATTCGTATTTGGTCAGATGAACGAGCCTCCAGGAGCACGTGCGCGTGTGGCCTTATCAGGTTTGACGATCGCTGAATATTATCGTGATGGAGATGGCACAGGTAAAGGACGTGACATTCTTTTCTTTGTTGATAATATCTTCCGTTTTACTCAAGCTGGTTCTGAGGTATCCGCTTTGTTGGGTCGTATGCCTTCTGCTGTGGGATATCAGCCAACACTGGCTACTGAAATGGGTATCATGCAGGAAAGAATTACTTCCACTAAAAATGGTTCTATTACATCCGTGCAAGCGGTGTATGTACCTGCAGACGACCTTACAGATCCGGCTCCTGCAACTACATTCGCGCACCTCGATGCAACAACTGTATTGGACCGTAAGATCGCTGACCTTGGAATTTATCCAGCAGTGAATCCTTTGGATTCTACATCAAGGATTCTATCACCATTGATAGTTGGTGATGCCCATTATAATTGTGCAAACAGAGTGAAATTGATCTTGCAGCGCTATAAAGAATTACAGGATATTATTGCCATCCTTGGATTGGATGAATTAAGTGATGAAGATAAATTAACAGTGAGTCGTGCAAGACGTGTACAACGTTTCCTATCTCAACCTTTCCATGTGGCTGAAGCATTTACAGGATTAAAAGGTGTGCTGGTTCCAATCGAAGAAACCATTCGCGGATTTAATATGATCATGGATGGTGAAGTGGATGAATACCCTGAAGCTGCATTCAACCTCGTTGGTACAATTGATGATGCAATTGAAAAAGGAAAGAAATTATTAGCACAAGCACAAGGGTAATTAGCTAATCAGCTAATTAGCTAATTAGCTAATGTTATTAAATAAAATTTATGACATTAGAAATATTAACTCCGGAACGCAAGCTTTTTAGTGGTGAAGTGTATGGTGTGCAGATGCCAGGAGTTTCAGGTTCTTTTGAAGTTTTGGATAAACACGCACCATTAGTGAGTGCTTTGAAAGCTGGAAGAGTAAAAGTGTTGCGCGATAAACAAAATCATAGTGCCAATTTTGATATACAAGGTGGATTTGTGGAAGTGTTGAATAATAAAGTTACCGTTCTGGTAGAAGGTGCTACTGTTGTAGAATAACGAAAAACAAAAAGCATAAATAAAGCCGTTGATGTTCTCAACGGCTTTTTAATTGATCTTGATTCAATTAAGCTTCGCCTTTTACAATTAATGTTCCGGCCATTTTATCATGAAGTGTTTGCTTTTTTTCATCCCACAACATCATAAAATATCCAATCAAAAGTATGAGGGTAGAAATGTATTTGCCAAAATGCCTTCCTGTGGCTTGACCAAAACTGATACGTTGACCATTCATATCAACTACTTTAATATCCAGGGAACGTTTTCCAAATGTCGCTTGCCAGGGACCAGATTCCATTATAGCTGCATATAACCAGTGTGTAATAAGACTAGCTATAAACCTGTTAATGAAATTCTCACGAAAAATATACAAGAAGATAAAGCCCGGTATTAATAGTAATATTCCATCTATAAAAGATGCAAAGAAGCGTTGCCAGAATGTTGCATATTCATAATTCGGTTCATTAAAGAGATCTTGTTTCTCTTCAGGAAAAGCAGCAATAGTTTGATTGGTCATATATATTCTTTATTGAAAGAAAAGAATATTTTATCAATAAATCTACAGGTGAAATTCCTTAGTTTAATTGCGGATCGATCGGGAAGTTGATCATCATTTCGTATTCTCCGCCTAGATGTTTTAATGAATCTTTCCAGATCTCTTCTGCATTTGGATGAAAGATCAATTTGCGCGCAGCTTCAACAGTGAGCCAGGTTTTTTCATTCATTTCAGATTCCAGTTGTCCCGGACTCCAACCAGAATAACCAATATAAAAGCGGATCTTTTCAGCATCAGCAACTCCCCGGTTGATCAAATCAATAACCGCATCAAAATCACCTCCCCAATAAACGCCTTTCATTACTTCAATTCCACCCTGTATTTCATCAGGATAGCGATGAAGAAAATGAATGGTATTCATTTGAACAGGGCCTCCATAATAAACAGGTAACTTATGACCTTCTACTTCCGGCAACAATTCATCAAGTGTGTTTTCATATTGCCGGTTCAAAACAAACCCAATTGTTCCATCTTCACGGTGCTCTGTTAAAAATACTACCGTGCGCATAAAATTCGGGTCCTTCAGAAATGGATCTGCAATCAATAACGTCCCTGCTGCTGGCTGAATCATAATCCTAATAGATCAATATCTGTTAAAAATAATGCATAACAATCTTATGCCATAGTTTTTGGTAAATGGCTTAATATTTTTGTAAACACGGAATTTTTACCATCTTGTATTAGTGAAACGCATTTTCCCCATAATTATCGTTCTGATCAGCCTCTCTTTAATAGGCATTATTTACATCCAGATTTCATGGTTGAATAATATGCTTTTATTAAGAAGGGATGAAGTGGAGCAGCGTGTTCAGAATATTACAAAAAGAGTAGGGGAAGACCTTGCGCAGTATAAAGGTTCTGCATCTCAGGGAAGCAAAGTTTTTCCTGAGGTAACAAACGATTTTAAATTAGATATACCTCGATCTTATAATGTTGGACAACACTTTACTACACAAGACCTGTACGACAAAATTAAAGCTGCATTCAAAGATGAACATATTGAAAAAATTCCTTTTGAATTTGCACTGGTTACATTGAAAAGCGACGTGATCGGTCAGATAGAAAGACAGTCAAATAATTTCGAAACCTGGTACCAGGACTCTGCACATTATTATCCAAAAGTTTGTCCTTTAGTAGCACCTAGTGGCACCGCAGCTGAAAACCTTTCAGCAGATGAATATATCATTATCGTTGTACCAAATGTTTCAGATATCGTTTACAAAAGCATGCGTCCGCGTATTGCTATTGCCATATTGTTTACACTGGTAATTATCGCTGCATTTTATCTTACAGTAAGAACGATGCTTCGTCAGAAAAAATTAAGTGAGATCAAGAACGATTTCATTAACAATATGACGCATGAGTTTAAAACTCCTATTGCTACAATTTCTCTTGCAGTGGATGCTATTAAAAATGAAAAAGTACAACGGGATGTTCAAAAGCTTAGTTATTTCAGCGGTATTATCAAGGAAGAGAACCAACGGATGAACAGGCAGGTTGAAACTATTTTGAAATCAGCACTTATGGATCGTCAGGAAGTACAGCTGAATGTAAAGCCACTGCATGTTCATCAGATCATTAAAGATGTAGTTGATAATTTTGTATTGAGACTACAGGAAAAGCAGGGTATGATCCAGACTCAGTTAAATGCTGAAAACGATTTGATCAATGGGGATGAAGTGCATATTTCCAATCTTATCAATAACCTTCTTGATAATGCTGTGAAATATTCGAAAGACAATGTACCTCCAAGCATAAGCATTGAAACGCATAGCAATCATAAGAATTTTATTATCAAAATTGAGGATAACGGTATTGGTATGAGCAGAGAAACTTTAAAACGGATGTTTGAAAAGTTTTATCGCGCGCATACAGGCAATATCCATAACGTAAAAGGATTTGGACTTGGATTGAGTTATGTAAAAACAGTAGTTGAAGCGCACGAAGGAACAATAAAAGCTGAAAGCACATTAGGTAAAGGAAGTTGCTTTACCATTGAATTTCCATTGAGTTAATTTACTTCTTTCTCCAAAGCAGGGAACCATCACCATAGCTGAGAAAACGATAGTTGTTCTCAAGTGCATGATTGTAAATATTTTTCCAGTCATTACCGGTAATTGCTGAGACCAACAATAATAAAGTTGATTTAGGTTGATGAAAATTGGTAATTAATGCATCCGGGACCTGGAATATATATCCAGGTACGATCATTAAACTGGTACTGCAATGCAACTCATCAATTTCTTTTTCATCCATATACTTCAGTATTTCAGTAAAAACGGATTTGAAATTTCTATCCTTAGATGCATTGAATAATGAATAAGCTTCCCATTGCCTGAGGTTCCAATCGTCATTTAGATTTCCTTCCAGTAATTTAATACCCAGCCAGTAGATGCTTTCCAAAGTGCGTAAAGTTGTAGTACCAACAAGTACCACAGTATTTGCTTTTAGTAATAACCTTAATAAATTCTTTTTTATCGTAAATGGTTCTTCATGCATCTGATGTTCTGCAACTGATGCAGTTTTTACTGGTTTGAAAGTACCTGCGCCAACATGCAACGTAATATATTGAATATCGACTTTTTTCTCTTTTAATCTGCTAAACACGTTTTCTGTAAAATGAAGCGCTGCGGTAGGAGCCGCAACAGATCCTTCATATTTTGAAAATATGGTTTGATAACGTGTTCTATCAGATTCAACACTTTCTCTTTTTATATATGGAGGTAAAGGAACAGAACCTGCATGTTGAATGATCTCGGAAAAACTGGAGGAACCATTCCATGTTAGCTCTACAACAAAATGATCAATTTCTTTAGAAATATATTTTGCTGATAATGTTACAGTTGATCCATGAATATGGATTTCTTTCGAAAGTAGTTGTCCGGCTTTCCATTTTGACGCACCACCAATAAGACAATTCCAACTTGCACTATTCTTCCTCAACAATGATGCTTCTATTGGTTCATTATGTGGTTCCAATAAGAATAATTCAATGATGCCTCCTGTACTTTTTTGAAAAAAAAGCCGGGCCTGAATAACTTTTGTATCATTTAATATCAATAAAGAATCATTAGGGATCAACTGATCAAGCTCCTTAAATAAATGGTCGGAAATCTTACCATTATTATAGACCAAAAGCCTGGATTCATCACGTTCATTTAAAGGAAACTCAGCAATTTTTTCTGGAGCTAGAGGGTAATCGTACTCATCAATTAAAAGGTTGATATCCATACTTGTTCAGGTCTTAAGATTGTTTATGCACATCAATTTTTGGTTATCCACAGTTGGTTCACATCAAAAGCTTTCCCAAAATCATTTTTTCTACTGAAACCCTTTATTTAAAGGCTTTTATACGGGGTTCATCGTGTGGAAAAATTAACCGGACGGAAATTATCCATATAAAGTGGGAAAAAGTGTTATTTTGTGTCAAACTAATTGCAATTGGTTCCAATCCATTGAAAATGATAGGTTTTCTAGGCGAATTTGAAGCAACTCTGGACCCTAAAGGTCGCTTTCTCCTTCCGTCAGGCTTAAAAAAGCAATTGCCGGAAGGCGAAAATACACGATTTGTTATCAACAGGGGTTTTGAAAAATGCCTGAGCCTGTACCCAATGCAAAGCTGGGAGCCCCTTTACTCTAGAATAAGCAAACTCAATGATTTTGATCCAAAAGTGAGAGAGTTCCGCAGGTATTTTTTGAACGGAGCCACAGAGGTTGAATTGGATTCAGCAGGAAGATTATTGCTTCCTCCAAATCTGAAGGAATATGCGGGGCTGGAAAAAGATATCGTGTTGGCTTCAGCGGTTGATAAAATAGAAATATGGTCAACCGACAATTATAAAAAGTTCTTTGAATCATATTCACCAGTCGACTTTAGCAATTTGGCTCAGCAGGTTATGACAGGAAATGATGATCAAAAGAAAATCTGAAATGGAACAGGATAAACAAGCTTATCACGTTCCGGTTCTGTTAAACGAGGTCATCCAATTATTGCTGATAAACAAAAATGGAGTTTATGTGGATTGCACATTTGGAGGGGGTGGTCACAGCCGGGCTCTTCTTAAAGAACTTGATGTAAATGCAAAATTGATTGCATTCGATCAGGATGAAGATGCAAAACACAATATTCCACAGGATAACAGGATCCTGTTTGTTCCTCAGAATTTTCGTCACATCAAAAGGTTTCTAAAGCTCAATAATATTGAAAAGGTGGATGGGATACTGGCTGATCTGGGGGTAAGCAGTCATCAATTTGATGAACCATCCAGAGGATTTTCTACCAGGTTTTCGGGAAAGTTGGATATGCGAATGGACCAACGGCAGGAACTGACCGCAGCTGATCTTTTGCACAGGTATACTGAAGAACAGCTCCATAAATTATTTGAGCAATACGGAGAAGTAACTAACTCGAAAACACTTGCCAGAACAATCATTGAAGGCCGTAGAACAATCCATCTCGATACGATTGAAGCATTTAAGAACCTGATCAATCCGATAGTTAAGGGTAATCCTAATAAATATTATGCGCAGGTTTTTCAGGCGTTGCGAATGGAAGTAAATGATGAAATGGGAGCGCTTAAAGAACTCCTTGAACAATCGCCAGATATTTTGAAAGAGGGAGGTAGGATAGGCATCATTACGTTTCATTCAATTGAGGACAGAATGGTTAAAACATTTTTCAGAGATAACACATTTGAAACCGAAGATAAAAACCCATTTGTGTCAATTGAGAAACCAGATGTATTAAACCCGGTTACAAAAAAACCAGTTACACCTTCTGATGAAGAAATTAAAAGAAATCCAAGATCTCGAAGTGCAAAATTGAGAGTGGCTGAAAGAATATGATTTAAAATGAAGTAATAAATAAGTAATGGGATCCAATAATAAAACAGATAAAGAGCAGAAGTTCCATTGGAAGCGGTTACTTAATTATCAAAGGATCGTAAAGCAGATCCCTTTCTTTTTATTCCTCGCATTATTAGCTATTGTATACATCTACAATGGCCACTATGCCGATAAAACGATGAGGGATATGGCTAAAACAAGTAACGAATTGAAAGAGCTGCAATATGAATATAAATCGGTGAAAGGTGATGTATTAAGAAGAACGAAGCAAAGTGAGATGATCAATCTGGTTCAACCATTAGGATTAAAGGAGTTAAAGGCAGCGCCGGTTGTATTGATTGACAGCAGTAAATAAAAACTAAACCTAAAAACCAACATTTCCGCTGTGGAAATTAAACGCGACATACTTTGGAGAGTATACCTCAGCTTTCTGGGTGTTGTGTTATTGAGCTTTGTTGTTCTTGGCCGGGCTTTCTACATTCAAAAATTTCAAGGTGCTTACTGGAGAAGTTTATCTGATAGCATGCATCAGAAATTCGTTGAGATGGAGCCGGAGCGTGGAACGATCTACAGCGAAGATGGTCAGATGCTAAGTGCATCTGTTCCTTATTTTGATATCTATATAGATTTTGGTGCTGATGGACTTCGTGAAAAAAATGGCAAACGATTTAAGGATAACATTGATTCATTTAGTCTTTCACTTTCCAATTTCCTGAACGATAAAACTCCTTCCGATTATAAACAGGATCTTAAAGAAGCCTATAAAGAAAAGGACCGTTATTATCCACTTGCTAAAGCCTTAACATTCGAACAATACAAAATTTTCCGCACACTTCCCCTTGTTCGTCTCGGTCGTAATAAAGGCGGAATTATCACTGAAATAAAAAGTCGCCGCATGAATCCATTTGGATTGCTGGCCAGAAGAACGATCGGGCTCTCAAGAGATAATGCACAAAATGTAGGATTAGAAAGAACGTATGATAGTGTTCTTCACGGTACAAAAGGGAAACGATTAGTAAGATATATTTCTGGCGGTGCTGCAGTACCGGTGGATGGTTATGAAATAGACCCTGTAAATGGTAAAGATGTAAATACTACCATTAATATGCAAATGCAGGATATCGTGGAATCTGCATTGATGAATAAATTAATGGAGAGCCAATCCGAATATGGAACCTCCGTATTAATGGAAACAGCAACAGGTAAGATCCGTGCTATCGCCAACCTTGGTTTGAATAAAGATGGAGGTTATGATGAAAATTTTAATTACGCGCTGCAGACCACAGAACCTGGATCTACGATCAAGTTAGCAACATTGCTAGCCGTTTTAGATAATGGCTCAAGTAAAATTAATGACCTCGTTGAAGTATCACCATCCGGAACCGAATATGTTGGTGTTCGTTCTGTTACTGAAGCAGAGCCCATGCCTAAACCTTTGCTTTCTGTAAGAGAGTGCTTCGCGCATAGTTCAAATATTGGAATGAGTAAAGTGGCTTATAAAGCATTTGCCGATAAGCCGGATGTATACCGAAACTACCTGCACAAGTTCCACCTCGATCAGCGTACGGGTATAGATCTCCTGGGTGAAGGTGCTCCTGTCCTTCCAAAGTTGAAAAGAAACCGTGAAGGATTACATGCTATGGTAACGGCAAGTTTTGGATATGCAATACAGGTTAGTCCCTTGCAAACATTAATGCTTTACAACTCCATTGCAAACAATGGAAAAATGATGAAGCCTTACCTGGTGAATAGTATAAGGGACGGAGTGAATACAGTTAAAGAATTTCAGCCGGTTGTAGTTGACGAACAAATATGCAGTCAGAAAATTGTAAAAGATGCAAAGCTGTGCATGGAAGCTGTAACAGCTGAAGGAACAGCGAAAGAAGTTTTCAAGGATTTTCCAATTCCTGTGGCAGGAAAAACTGGAACAGCACATGTGGCAGGGAAAAATATTGGTTACGATGATGGAATTTATCAGGCTTCTTTTGTTGGATACTTCCCTTCTAATGCCCCAAAGTATACTTGCATTGTGATCATTAAAACAAAGCCAAATGCTCCGATTCATTTTGGTGGTCAGTTAGCAGCTCCGGTATTTAAAGAAATTGCCGCAAGGGTGAGTGCAATGTATGTAAATGAAACTCCTGTCCCTTTTACAGCATCCATTAAAGATTCTACTCTTATGGATTTTGCGGGCAATGCCAACGATCTTAAAAGCATAGTGAATGAATTCAGGCTGCACATTAATGATGCTTCCTCAGATCATGGATGGGCAGAAATATCTGGAACTACATCCGATGCAAAGCTTACATCAAAAACAATTTCCAGAAAGCAAATGCCTGATGTGCGGAATATGACATTAAAGGATGCATTGTATTTATTAGAATCCATGCATTTAAAAGTGTTGGCAAAGGGTAAAGGTCGCGTAGTTGCGCAGGATCTATTGCCAGGTGAACCAATTAATTTAAATAAACCCGTAACACTTCTGCTGAATTGATGAAGAAGCTTAGTGAAATATTATATAAGGTCCGTACGGAAGCACTTTCAGGGAATACTGATATTGATATTTCAAATGTTCAGATCGATTCAAGAAAAGTAACGAACAATACTTTATTCATTGCAGTAAAGGGTGTAGCTGTTGATGGGCATAAATTTATAGAAGCTGCCATCAATTCCGGAGCAGCAGCTATCGTTGCTGAAACAATTCCTTCTAATAAAAAAGATGGCGTCACTTATATCAAAGTAAGTAACAGTGCATCCGCTGCTGGCTTAATTGCTCATAATTTCTATGATCAGCCCACCACTCATTTGAAACTGGTTGGCGTAACTGGTACCAATGGTAAAACCACCATTGCTACATTACTGTATAAATTATTTACTTGCCTTGGACATACATCCGGATTAGTTTCTACAGTTGAAAATAAAATAGCGGATAAAGTAATTCCTGCAACACATACAACACCAGATCCGATCAGCCTCAATGCCTTATTAAAACAAATGGTGGATGCTGGTTGCACGCATGCATTTATGGAAGTGAGTTCTCACGCAATTCATCAGGAAAGGATAGCCGGACTTGATTTTGCTGGAGCTATCTTCAGTAACATTACGCATGATCATCTCGATTACCACAAAACCTTTGAAGAATATATAAAAGCAAAGAAGGCATTCTTTGATAAGCTTCCTTCTTCAGCATTTGCAATTACAAATATTGATGATAAACGCGGCCTGGTGATGTTACAGAATACGGCCGCTAAAAAGCAATCTTATAGCTTAAAGACGGCAGCGGATTATAAAGGAAAAATACTTGAAAATAGTTTGAATGGACTTATGATGAATGTGAATGAACAGGAAGTTCATTTCAGATTGATCGGAGAGTTCAATGCCTACAACCTGCTTGCGGTTTATGGTGCAGCAATTAGCCTTGGAGAAAACAAAGAGCAGGTATTGCAATGTTTAAGCAACACTACAGGTGCAGAAGGTCGTTTTGACTATATCGTTTCTCCCAAAGAAAAAATTATTGGCATTGTGGATTACGCGCATACACCGGATGCTCTGGTAAACGTGCTTAGTACCATTAAAAAATTAAAACAGGGGCATGAGAAAATAATAACCGTTGTAGGATGTGGTGGTGATAGAGATAAAACCAAACGTCCGATAATGGGAGAAGTGGCCTGTGAGTATAGTGATAAAGTAATTTTTACAAGCGACAATCCAAGAAGCGAAGACCCGCTGGATATATTAAATGATATGGAAGAAGGATTGACTAGTGCGGCTAAAAGAAAGTATGTGGCGATAGCTGATCGAAAAAATGCGATCAAAACAGCAGTTACAATGGCAAAGCCTGATGACATCATTTTGATAGCAGGAAAAGGTCATGAAAAATATCAGGAAATAAAAGGTGTGAAGCATCATTTCGATGATAAAGAAGTATTACTCGAAATGTTTCAAACATTAACTAAGTAATTAAAGAGGAAAGAATGTTGTATCACTTATTTGAATGGTTTAAAGAAGAAGGCATCCGGTTTCCGGGAAGCGCTCTTTTTCAATTTATAACCTTCAGGGTATTAGTGGCAGTTATTCTTTCACTTGTGATCAGCACCGTATTTGGAAAAATGATCATCAATGGTTTAAGGAATAAGCAGATCGGTGAATCTGTTCGTGATCTTGGTTTGGCTGGTGAACAGCAAAAGAAAGGAACTCCTACAATGGGTGGATTGATCATTATTCTTGCGATCCTGGTTCCCACACTATTGTTAGCTAACCTTACTAAAGTGTATGTGCGGCTAATGATCTTCAGCACCATCTGGCTGGGAGCTATTGGCTTTATTGATGATTTCCTGAAACTGAAAGCAAAGAAGGAAGCACAGGTAAAAGGAGTTAGCTATAAAAAAACAAATAAGGATGGATTAGCTGGCTGGCTTAAAATTTTTGGACAGGTAGCGCTTGGCATAACTGTCGGCGCTACTTTATGGTTTAATTCCAACGTAAAAACCTGGAGAGAATACATTGGTACCCCAAACAAGATCGATAGTACAATTATTAAAAGAGATATTAACGGTAGAACTAAATATTTTGCTGAGACAAAAGTTCCAGTTACTACAATTCCATTTGTTAAGACTCACGAATTCAATTATTCTAAATTATTACCATCTGCATGGAGAGATTATTCATGGATATTGTATATCCTGATCGTCATCTTCATTATTACGGCAGTTTCAAATGGCGCCAATATAACGGATGGATTGGACGGACTTGCTACTGGTACATCAGCTATTGTAGGCGCATGTCTGGGAGTGTTTGCTTATGCAAGTGGTAGTCTTTTATTAGCCGACTATCTGAACATCATGTACATTCCCAATCTTGGTGAATTGTCCATTTTTATCGGTTCGATGATCGGAGCATGTATTGGTTTCCTTTGGTATAATTCATATCCCGCACAAGTTTTTATGGGAGACACCGGAAGCCTGACATTAGGAGGTATTATAGCTGCACTTGCCATTATCGTACACAAAGAATTGTTGATCCCGATCATTTGCGGAGTGTTCCTGATCGAAAATATCAGTGTGATGTTGCAGGTAAGTTATTTCAAGTATACAAAAAGAAAATATGGAACAGGTAAGCGGATTTTTTTGATGAGCCCTTTGCATCATCATTACCAAAAGAAAGGATATCATGAATCAAAGATTGTAACGAGGTTTTGGATTGTGAGCATATTGTTAATGGTGTTATCGGTGGTAACACTTAAAATAAGATAAAATAATTGAAAAACCACCTATAGAGTAAAGTCAGCGTCCGAAGATTATTGTGAGGCAGATCAATGCAATGCAGATGAAGAACCAGCTTTCCGTACAGATTAAAACTATGACCAATAAACTGGCAATATTAGGAGGGGGTGAAAGTGGCGTCGGCGCCGCTTTACTGGCGAAAAAAGTGGGATATGAAGTATTGCTGATGGATGAAAGTTCTTTGAAAGATGGTTATCGCAAAGACCTGGAAAAGGAAAATATTCCTTTTCTGGAAAAACGGATTGATGAAGAATGGTTGCTCAATGCAAATGAAGTGATGAAAAGTCCTGGTATTCCTGATAAAAACGAATGGGTAAAAAAAGTGAGAAAGAAAGGGATACCGGTGATTAGTGAGATTGAACTAGCCTATCGATTTAAAGGTGAATCCAGGATCATTGGTATAACTGGTAGTAATGGCAAGTCTACGACTACGTCGCTGATCTATCATATTGCAAAGCATGGCGGATTGAATTGTGCACTAGTTGGGAACATTGGTTATTCTTTCGCCAGGCAGGTAGCAGAAGATCCGAAAGATGTGTATGTAGCTGAGATCAGCAGTTTTCAATTGGATGATATTAAAACCTTCCGCCCAGATGTAGCTGTGCTCTTGAATATAACAGAGGATCACCTGGACAGGTACGATTACAAATTCGAAAACTACGTGCGAAGCAAATTCCGTATTGCGATGAACCAGACTTCAAATGACTATTTAATTTATAATCTTGATGATGAGGTTATAACCAAATATTTAGAACAAAACAATTTTAATTCAAACCAATTACCGATTAGTATGAAGCAAAAAGTAGACAAAGGTGGTTATATAAAGAACGATGAATTGCACGTGAATGTCAATTCGGAGCAGCAAAGCATGAGTATCTATGATTTTGCTTTGAAGGGTAAGCATAACCAGTTTAATACTATGGCTGCATGTGTTGCCGGTGCCACAATGGACATCCGGAAGAATAAGATCAGAGAAGCCGTGCAAACGTTCGAAAACCTGGAGCATAGGATGGAACCGGTAAGTTCGGTAAGGGGGGTTGAATTTATTAACGATAGTAAAGCTACCAATGTCAATTCTACATGGTTTGCATTGGAGAGTATGACCAAACCGGTTATCCTGATACTGGGTGGAATTGATAAAGGAAATGATTATGGTCTGTTGTCTGATCTGGTGCAGGAAAAAGTAAAAGCAATTGTTTGTTTAGGTCTGGATAATTCAAAGATCCATCAGGCATTTACCAATATAAATATGGTTGATACCGAAAGTGCTGAAGAAGCAGTGAGAGAATCTTTTGCTCTTGCATCACCCGGAGATGTGGTTTTATTAAGTCCGGCTTGTGCTTCATTTGATCTTTTCAAGAATTATGAAGACCGTGGTAAACAATTCAAAGAGGCTGTAAAAAATTTATGAGTAATTCAGCAGACATAAAATTTTCTGAGTTGTCTGGCTTTAAAACACAAAAGCTACTCAAAACCACCAGAGGTGATAAGGTGATCTGGGCCCTTGTGCTGTTGCTTGTTCTTGTCTCCCTGTTGGTGGTATATAGTGCAACGGGATCACTCGCGTATAAAATGTACAGAGGCAATACCGAGGTATATTTATTTAAGCAGTTTGCCTTTATTGCAGTTGGCTTCTGTATTATTTATTTCGCACATAGAGTTAATTATACCATATATTCTAAGGTTGCTAAGATCCTTTTCCTTATTTCTATTCCTCTCCTTTTATATACCCTGTTCTTTGGTGTAACTCTTAATGAGGGTAGTCGTTGGATAAGGCTTCCAATCATTAATATGACCATGCAGACTTCAGACCTTGCGAAGCTTGCATTGTTCATGTTTGTAGCAAGACTATTAAGCAGGAAGCAGAATACAATTAAAGATTTTAAAAAGGGATTTCTTCCTGTAATGCTGCCAATAGCAGTAACATGTATGTTGATTGCACCTGCCAATCTTTCTACTGCATTACTCCTAGGTGCCAGTTGTTTAATGCTGTTATTTATTGGAAGAGTAAGTACTAAGCATTTATTACTCACCATCGGAGTAGCTCTCATTCCAGTGGCTTTTTTAATAATGGCTGCTGTGATCAAGCACAAATCAGGAACTGAAGAAACTACTGCTAAAGAAAGATCTTCAAAAGTTTTCTCAAGGGTAGGCACTTGGATCGGTAGGGTAGAAAATTTCATCTATGGATCTAAGGATGTTACAGACGATGATCACTACCAGGTGAATCAGGCAAAAATTGCTATTGCCAGGGGCGGAATTATTGGTCGTGGTCCAGGAAACGGTGAGGCCAGGAATTTTTTACCGGAAGCTTATAGCGATTACATATTTGCATCTCTGATTGAAGAATATGGGTTGATAGGAGGTGCATTTATCATTTTTATTTATATCGTTTTTCTATTCCGGAGTATACGGCTCTTTAAAAAATGCCCGTATGCTTTTGGTGCCTTTTTAGCGCTCGGACTCAGTTTCACCCTCGTATTGCAGGCATTGGCAAATATGGCGGTGAATGTGAATTTATTCCCAGTTACCGGAGTTACGTTGCCTCTGGTAAGTATGGGAGGAAGCAGCTTTTTATTTTCCTGTCTTTCTATCGGGATCATATTAAGTGTAGCAAGAAATGTTGAGCAGATCGAAGGGAAAAAACAATTGGAAGAACAGGAACAAATTGAAATAGCTGAAGAAGAAGCAGCATAACATGGCAGGTAAAAGAATCATAATAGCAGGAGGAGGGACCGGTGGACATATTTTTCCTGCCATATCGATTGGAAATGCGTTGAAGAAGATCGACCCAACTATTGAACTGCTGTTTGTAGGCGCAAAAGGTAAAATGGAGATGGAAAAAATACCACAGGCTGGTTTCAACATAAAAGCTGTGGATATAGCAGGATTTAATAGAAGCTCTTTGATTAAAAATATTGGTTTACCATTCAAGCTTGTCAAAAGTTTTGTTCAGGTAAGAAAGATCATAAATGAATTTAAACCAGATGCAGTACTGGGTGTAGGTGGTTATTCTTCCTATCCCGTATTGCGATATGCTCAGGCTAAAGGCGTCCCAACCTTTATCCACGAGTCGAATTCATTTGCTGGTAAATCAAATATTTTATTAGGGAAAAAAGCTACAAAGGTTTTTGTAGCAACAGACGGAATGGAAAAGTTTTTTCCGGCAGAAAGAATTATCGTTACCGGAAATCCGGTTCGCGCATCGATTGTCACAATTGATTCTGTAGACCGGCGGGAAAGTCTTTCATTATTTGGTTTGCAGGAAGGCAGGGAAACCTTGCTTGTAGTAGGAGGTAGCCTTGGTGCCAGATCGATCAATGAAGCGGTGTATAATGGTTTGGATGTATTGGTTAATTCAGGACTTCAATTGATCTGGCAAACAGGAAAACCTTTCTCTGAAAAAGCAAAGGAAAAAGCAAAAGGTTATTCGACTGTTTGGGTAAATGATTTCATCACACAAATGGAGAAAGCGTATGCAGCCTCGGATTTAGTTGTATCAAGAGCAGGAGCTATGGCAATGACAGAATTATGCATTGTTAAAAAGCCGGTTGTATTCGTACCCTATCCATTTGCTGCTGAAGATCATCAAACAATGAACGCGTTGAACCTGGTGAATAAGAATGCGGCGTTGATGGTGAAAGACAGTGAAGCAAATGAAAAGCTGGTGAAGCTGATTGTTGAATTAGCAGCTGATAATAGAAAGCAGGAAGAATTAAAAAATAATATAGCACGGTTTGCAATTAAAAATGCAGACTCACAAATAGCAGAAGAGATTTTAACAAGTATACGTTAGAATGAACGCGGAAATGAAAATAAAATCAGATACCAATATCACTCTGGATAAGATCAGGGTGATCTATTTTATTGGTATTGGAGGCATAGGCATGAGTGCCATTGCGCGATATTTCAATTCAAGAGGCGTTCAAGTGAGCGGATACGATAAAACAAGATCTGAGCTGACCGAAAAATTGGAAAAGGAAGGAATACATATACATTATACTGAGGATGTTTCAGGAATTCCAAAGGATGCGGACCTGGTGGTATATACACCCGCTGTGCCTAAGGATCAAAAGGAGTTGGTGTATTATCAATCGAACGGATATGCAGTTGTGAAGCGCAGTGATGTTCTTCAGAAGATCAGTGCGGCCAGCTTTAATATCTGTGTGGCTGGAACTCATGGTAAAACAACCATAACAACTATGATCGCTCATATTTTGAGAAGTAGTGGTTATGGCTGCAATGCATTTCTTGGAGGCATTTCTGTGAATTATGATACCAATTTCTGGAGCAGCAAGAATAATGTTTGTGTAATTGAAGCGGATGAATATGACAGAAGCTTTTTGAAATTAAGTCCTGATGTTGCTGTGATCAGTGCAATGGATCCAGACCATTTGGAAATATATGGCGATCAGGATCATATGGTTGATGCTTTTGTTGATTTTGGTAACAAGATCAGGGAAAATGGTTTGTTGGTAAGCAAACATGGACTTAAGCGGATCAATGAGATCAATGCTGAAACTAAACTTACTTACAGTTTGCAAAATGAAGCCGCAGATGCTTTTGCATCCAATATTGAAATGGATAATGGAGCTTACAGTTTCGATGTTCAAGTGAAAGGAGAAATTATAAGTCAGCTCCGTTTGAATATTGGTGGCATGCACAATATTGAAAATGTTGTGGCTGCAATTACAGTAGCTGTTAGTTTAAAGATCGATAGTGAGAAGATCAAGGAAGCTGTAGCTGAATTCAAAGGCGTTAAAAGAAGATTTGAGTATATCATGCCACCTGTCAGGAAAGAAAAAGATGGATTTACAGAACCTGTATTGATCGATGATTATGCACACCATCCCGAAGAACTGAAGGCGTTGATGAAAAGTGTGAAAAGTCTGTTTCCTCAAAGAACGGCAACGATCATTTTTCAACCGCACCTCTATTCAAGAACAAAGGACCTTGCAAATGATTTCGCAAAAGCACTTGAACTGGCAGACCAGGTGATTCTTCTTCCGATTTATCCTGCAAGAGAACTTCCAATGGAGGGCGTTACAAGCAAACTCATATTCGATCAGATTAATAAGACTAATAAATACCTGTTAGACAAAGAAGAATATTTGACCTGGATGAAAGAACATATGAAGTCATTAGATAAAGAATTTGGGGAAGTATTTGTAATGGCTGGCGCAGGTGATATTGACAATCTGGTTCAACCAACTAAACAAATTATTGAAAGCAGACCTTGAAGAAAAAGAAAACGATACGGAAGATTTTAATGGCAACTATAGGATCGGTTGCTGTTATAGGCGTATGTGTTTTATTGGTGGCTGCCAATGGAAAGCAAAAAGAACATGTATGTAAGAATCTTTTAGTTTCTGTGAAAGGTTCTGAAGATAATTTTTATATACAGAAAGCTGATATAATAAAACAGGTAGAAAAATTGATTAAAGGTTCTGTTATAAATAGAAAAATTGCAGAGATCAACATGCAATGGATTGAAAGAAACCTGAAATCAAATCATTGGATCTATAGTGCGCAATTATTCTTTGACAGTAAGGATAATTTAAACATTGTCGTAAATGAAAGGGAGCCAATAGCCCGAGTCTACTCTGAAGAAAAGTCATTTTATTTAGATAGTACAGGACAGCAAATGCCTTTATTGGAAAATACTACTGCGAGGCTACCTGTAATATTAGGTTATCCTTTTAGTAGTAATAAAATCAAAGCTGACAGTTCATTAAGATCAGATGTAGTTAAGATCGCTACCTATATCTATTATCACCCTATATGGAATGCACAGATAGGAGAAATAGAAATAAGAAATGATAGAAAATTTGATTTGGTTCCAGTTGTAGGCGATCATGTTATACAATTGGGATATGCTAACGACATTGAAACCAAACTGGATAATCTTCTTGTATTCTATAAGCAGGTATTATCAAAAATTGGACTAAATCATTATAGAGCAATTAATATAGAATTTAATGGGCAGGTCATCGGAATGAGAAAAGATAGTAGTTCATCGATCGATTCTGCTCAATTGCAAAGAAATATTGCTGCACTTCTGAATAGACCAGATACCGACAGCAATACCACCCCTCTTAAAAATCCCAATGCTAATAATGCATTTGAAGGTCAGATACATGTGCCTGATACTTTAAAAACTGTATTAGCAGATCATAATCTATCCAATACTAAGAAAACTAACCGATCCATTCCCGCAGAAGAACCTAAGAAGAACACACCGGCGGTTATTAAAAAGCCAAAGGCAGTGATGAAGAAGTTGGAGTAAGATGAATAGAGTGAGAATTCTTTAGACTCTATGGTGAATCCATAGGGGTCTAATTTATATATCAAACAACTAAAAACAACATAACATGAACAACGAGCAACCAATCATTGTCGGCCTCGACATTGGAACCACCAAGATTGCCGTAATTGCCGGAAGAAAAAATGATTTCGGCAAACTGGAGATCCTCGGTTTTGGCAGGGCCAACTCAAATGGTGTTAAGCATGGGCAGGTGCTTAATATTGATGAAACAATCAAAGCGATCAAAACAGCCCTGGAAAACTGTTATGCTTCCAACCCAAATCTTGAGGTGAATGAAGTATATGTAGGTATTGCAGGCCATCACATCAAAAGCTTACAGACCCGTGGAGATATCGTTCGGCACGATACGGAAAACGAAATCTCACAAAGAGAGATCGATCAGCTTGTAGCCGACCAGTATAAAACATATATACCTGCCGGTGATCAGATCATTGATGTAATTCCTCAGGAATTTACAGTTGATAATTTTCAAAACATTCCTGATCCTATTGGATATGGTGGAGTAAAGGTTGGCGCAAACTTCCATATCATCACGGGTGATAAAAATGCGATCAGGAACATTAACCGTTCTGTTGAAAAAGCAGGATTGATCACAAAGGATCTTGTGTTACAGCCCCTGGCTTCTTCCGCAGCTGTAATGGCACAGGAGGATCTTGAAGCGGGAGTTGCTATTGTTGATATTGGTGGTGGTACTACAGATCTCGCTGTATTTTACGAAGGAATATTAAAGCATACTGCCGTAATTCCTTTTGCAGGTGAAAATATAACCAATGATATCAAAACAGGTCTGGGTGTATTGAAAACACAGGCAGAGCAAATGAAAGTTCAGTTTGGAAGTGCACTGTCCAATGAAGCAAAAGCTAATGCTTACATTACTATCCCCGGTTTAAGAGGAATGCCCGCAAAAGAGATCAGTGTAAAGAACCTTGCAAACATCATCCAGGCAAGAATGAGCGAAATACTTGATTTCGTAACTTATCATTTAAAGCAGGTAGGTCTTGACAATAAAATGTTGAATGGAGGTATTATACTCACTGGTGGTGGATCACAGTTGAAGCACCTCATACAATTAACAGAATACGTAACAGGATTGAATTGTCGTATCGGATTGCCAACAGAACACCTGGCCTCCGGTCATATCGAAGAACTGGCAAAGCCAACTTATGCAACCTGTCTTGGTCTGATCCTAAAAGGTTATGACGATTATGAGCATAAGCGCAAGCAGTTTGAACAAACCTACAGAAAAGTAGAAGTGCCTGAAGGATTAAAAAGTATCGTTGCAGAAGAAGTTGAAGTATCTACTAACGGTGGTAGCGATTTTCCTGAATCCAGAAGAGGCATGAGCAATTTCTGGGGTAAGTTTAAAAATAGCCTGATCGATATTTTTAAAGAGGAAGAAGATCACCAACTCTAATGAAATACAAAAGCTAACATCAATTATCCATCTAATTATTCAATCCTAACAACCATTTCTTATGATACATTTTGATCTCCCCAAAGAAAAGTCGTCCATTATAAAAGTTATTGGAATAGGCGGGGGCGGAAGTAACGCTGTTAACCACATGTTTAGTCAAAACATCGAAGGTGTAAATTTTATTATATGTAATACGGATGCTCAGGCAATCGCTTTGAGTAATGTTCCAAATAAAGTTCAACTAGGGCCCCATCTTACACAAGGTTTGGGAGCAGGAGCTAATCCGGAAATTGGCAGACAGGCCACTGAAGAATCGCTTGAAGAAATCAAAAGGATTCTTGAAGTCAATACAAAAATGGCATTCGTTACTGCTGGTATGGGAGGCGGAACAGGAACCGGAGGAGCGCCAATTATTTCCAAGATCTGTAAAGACCTTGGTATCCTTACAGTGGGTATTGTAACAACTCCTTTTACCTATGAAGGCAAGAAAAGACAGCAGCAGGCGGAAGAAGGAATTAAAAATCTAAAACAATATGTTGACACGTTACTGGTGATCAGCAATGATAAATTACGTCATCAGTTCGGCAATCTAAAAATGCGTGAAGCATTCGCAAAAGCCGATAATGTGCTGGCCACTGCAGCTAAATGTATCACAGATGTGATCAACAGTACAGGCCAGATCAATGTAGACTTTGCAGATGTATGCACCGTAATGAAAAATGGTGGTGTTGCTATCCTGGGTAATTCAGCTTGTGAAGGTGAGAACAGAGCTCAGAAAGCGATTGAAGAAGCATTGAATTCTCCATTGTTGAATGATAATGAGATCAGAGGAGCTAAATGGATCCTGATCAACATCAATTCAGCTGAAGGCGAACATGAATTTACTATGGATGAAGTAGAGATCATTCAGAATTACCTATTGAGTCAGGCAGGAGAAAATACAGATGTCATATTAGGTTTAGGTTATGATAATAACCTGGGCAATAAGATCGGTATTACCCTGATCGCAACCGGATTTCAGCACCAGGATCCGTTTACGAAAAAATTGACTCCTAAAGTAGATGTAAAAAAAGAAGAAAAGATCGTAATGATCTTAGGAGAGCAGCCTTCCCCAAAGCCACAAGCCACTATCCCGCAGGATACACCAGAGGACAGATTGACACCGAAGTTAATTGAAGAAAATATTTCTGAAGAAACTGAAGCTCCTGAAGTAAATGAGCCAGAAATTATATTACATTTAAACACAGAGGAAGTAAATGATACAGTAGAAGATGATGAAATTTCTGCGCCAGTTCATTTGCAATTAAAAATAAAAGACGAAAAAGCAGAAGCGGAGGAAGAAAAGAAAGAACTGGAAAGAAAAAAACAATGGCTCGACAATAGATTTGAAGAACTTCGTCAGTCCATCCTATCCAACAATAACCAGAATTCACAACAGAAACAAAATACTTCCCAGGCGTCTGCAGCGTCTGGTGGTTATCTGGCCAGACCTTCCAATATCTACGCAGAATCAAAACCGGAAGTATTTACTTCCAAACCTGCCGAAGAGCCGGTTCCGACACCTACTGCAAAAGTGGAACAGGATGAACCGTTCGACATGCAATTGGTAATACGGAATGACATTCCTGCGGCGGATGCGCCAATGAGCCAACAAACATTCCAATCTAATCCTCCGGTTAATGAACCTGCGATGCAGGACGTAGCCGCAGATCAGAAAAAAAGGGCAGCTGAGCGACTGCAAAAATTGCGCAACTTGTCGTTCAATATTAATGCAGCTGATCCTAATAACGAGTTTGAATCGGTTCCGGCCTATATCCGCCGCAATATGGAATTATACAACACTCCCTCAAGTGTTGAAGATTTCTATAGCAACTACCACGTTAAAGATGACGGAAATAAGCAAGCTACAATCAGCACTATAAATTCTTTTTTGGATGGTAAAAAACCCGATTAATCGTTCGTTCCAATGAAGCCACCGTGTTCTGACACCGGTCAGACTAGTTATACGGCTTGTGTTTTTAGTTGTTCCCCCATTGTTTTCAATGGGGGTTTTTTTTATGCAGATTTAGAAAGTTGCAATGAAACAGACTTTTTCTCTGTTTTTCTTCTGCTAAATTGAAACGCAGTTTTTAATCTGAGAAACTTTACTTCAAAGAAATGATAGCTGAGCAACGATAGGGGTACTAATATTGCCAGCTCGATCAATGCTTTAATTAAACTGGATTGAATCGATAAGGTTGTTACCACAAAAGCAATTACAAAACCACTATATACATATAGTCCATAAGTGTACTTACCAAGGAGTTCTGTAAGGTTGAAAAGGCTATTATTTATTTTATTGTGCTTGAATACCTGTACAATTAATAATATAAGTGAAGCAAAAAATGCAGACAGAGGAATTGAATCAAATAGTTGTATTGTTTTATTCTGGTCCATCAACACACTAATGATCAATAAACCTGATGTAAGCCAAATCAATTTATTAACCGGTGGTACTTTCTTTAAGAAATATAAACGGGCTGCAATCATTCCTGCTGCATAATGAATAAAATAAGAAGCAGGATTCATCCATGTATCAAAATAATCCAGATGATTTTGCCAGGAATAAATCCTGAAGCCGGCATAAGCAATTAAAAGAATAAGAATAGAAATATAAAAATGCTTCTTAAATAAAAAGCTCAGTCCAATAAACAGTAAATAAAATTGCTCCTCTATTGAAATGGACCATAAAAATTTTAATGGGAATATATGATCTGTATGATCAAAATTGGATAGGAATAAGATATAAGTAAGCTTGTTTGGAGGCAATGTGAAATGCCAGTTACTATACTTTGATATTATAGGCAGAACAATAAATGAAAATGCTAGCACGAGAAAGTATAAAGGATAAATGCGCAATCCTCTTCTGATCAAAAAATTAATTCTGGAAATCCTTCCCGTCGCATTTAATTCATTCAACACCAGGTAAGTCAATAAAAAGCTTGACAAAACAAAGAAAAGATGGATGCTGTAGATGAATCCATAACTCCAGTAGGTAGTAGCATGCCCAATAAATACACTAAAGAAAGCAGCAAACCGAAGGGTATCGAGTCCTTGTATTTTTCTATGGTGGATATTTGGTTTTTCGCTTCTCAAAGGATGGATATTGAATTTTATAGGTCCGATGTCTCAAATCTACGCTTACTAAAAAAGAAATAAAAGAGGAAGTATATAGTAAATGCTATAAAAAGATACATTACTTCAGGAGTGAAAATGATTCTACGGGTCAAGGTCCTCAAAAATGGAAATGGAATCAATGCATTGGCGGACTTTAATGGTAGATAATAACCAATATGATTGGTGTATTTTTCTAAAATGCCCCACATCATATTTTCAATCACTACAGAATACAGAAAATATACGCCGATAGAAACTCCGGACCGTTTTAATAAAAGACTTATTAAAATGGCTACAAACGTATAATTCAATGTCTGTAAAAAGAAGTAGCCAATAAATTTTATACCTGTAAATGTAAAAGACGCACCTCCTTCAGCCATCCCAAAACCCGCTGCAGTTATGAAAACTAAAATGGTTGTAATAACGGAAATGATTACGGCTAGCAACATCTTTACCAGTATAAATTCAGTACGGCTCATTCCGTCAATAATATTCTGACGATGTGTTTTAAATGAGTATTCATTTGTGATGGATATCACCATTAGCAAACCGGGAATGATCAGTATTAATCCACTAACCCATGATATACTTTGCCAAACCTGAGGAAACTGAAATGGTGGTCCGCCTATGATAAACGTCATTGTCGGGTTTTTCAGCACATCATTGTTTAGAATTGTATGAAACAAATAGTTTATTCCAAATATGGAGATCACAAAGAGGATAGCAAGTATCCAGAATGTCCTGTAATTCTTCAGCTTCAGCCATTCTATATGTAATAAATGAAACATGCTTTGATGATAATTATTTAGTTAATTCAAAGAATTTAGATTCAAGGCTCTTCTTCTTCAGATTGATCTGATTCAATACAACTCCATGATCAAAACAGAATTGATTGATCTGTTCTGGTTTTGATGAACCATTCGGATAAAATAATTGTATTGTGTTCCCAGTTTTCTTCAGATCTGTATAACCATTCATTTGATTCAGTATCTGTTCCAGATTTGAGAGGTCAGCTGCTGATACTTCAATAATATCTTCATTCACTAATACTTCATCTACATTTCCTGCGGTAATAAGATCACCTTTTTTCAAAATTGCCACATGGGTACATACTTTTTCCACTTCATCTAATAAATGGCTGGCCATTATGATCGTCTTTCCATCTCTGGCCAGTTGTTTGATCAGATCCCGTATCTCCGCAATTCCTACAGGGTCAAGGCCATTGGTTGGTTCATCAAACACTAATACTTCAGGATCACCGAGTAAACAACTGGCGATAGCCAATCGTTGTTTCATACCTAATGAATAGGTGCTGAACTTGCTATCCTGCCGTTCGTACAGGTTTACTTTTTTCAATACATCTTCTATTTCATTGAAGCCTTTTTGCTTTATTTCTGCAGCGATCTGAAGGTTGCGTTTACCAGATAAATAATGATAGAAGTTGGGTGTTTCAAGCAGAGTTCCTATTTTTTTTCGAGTGTCGGAATCTGGTGTTTTGCCGAAGAATTGAAATGAACCTGAGGTCGGTTTCAAAATATCCATTACAATTCCTAATAATGTTGTTTTGCCACTTCCATTTGGTCCTAAAATACCAAATACACATTTTTCCGGTACCTCAAAAGAAACATGATTTAATGCCCTGATCTTTCCATAAAATTTGGTGAGTCCTTCAATCGATAATACTGGGTTCATTGTTTCTTGGGAAATTTGACTGAAGATAACTTTAAGCCTTTACAAATGCAAGGTGGCTGGTAAGTTTTAACGAAGAACTATTGCGTGCTTATTTTGTTATTGAATAGATAGGAAAATATGGAAACAATTTTGATCTCAGGTGGAACCGGATTAATCGGTTCAGCGATCACAGAATTATTGATAAAACAGGGTTTTAATGTAATTATATTAACCAGGAACGTAAAGAAATATAACAATACACTTCAGGTAAAGTATGCTCAATGGGATCCTAATGAAAAAAAAATAGATGCATCTGTTTTTGATTCGGTTGAACACATCATTCATCTTGCCGGAGAAGGTGTTGCAGATAAACGATGGACCCCAAAAAGAAAAAGAGAGATCATTGATTCAAGGGTCAACACGGCTAATTTCTTAGCAGCATGCCTTGGAAAATATCCCAATAAAGTAAAAACTATTCTGGCAGCATCGGCTATTGGCTGGTATGGACCCGATCCAATAGTTCCAAATCCCAAACCTTTTCAGGAGCGTGCACTTTCCTATCACGATTTCCTGGGTACTACCTGTAAAAAATGGGAGGATGCTCTGCATGAATTTGAAACATTGAATAAGCGATTGGTCATACTTCGAACTGGAATTGTATTGAGTAAAAACGGAGGTGCTTATCCGCAGTTTAAAAAATGTGTAGGACCTGGTATCACGGGAATACTGGGCACAGGCAAACAGATGGTAAGCTGGATCCACATTCATGATCTGGCGTCTATTTATGCATTCGCGTTAAAAGATCCAACAATTAACGGTGTATTCAATGCAGTTTCGCCTTCTCCTGTTTCAAACGAACAATTGATCCGTGAAATCGAATTGAATAGAAACAAAAAACAACTGAAGCTTCATGTTCCTGAATTTGTTTTAAAAGTTGTCCTGGGAGAGTTAAGCATTGAAGTTTTAAAAAGCTGTACGGTATCTTCAGCAAAGATCACTGATGGCGGATTTCAATTTAAATATCCTGTAATTCAGGAAGCTGTTCACGAATTGGAATCTTCAAAACCTAATTAGTTTCATGATTCAGATGGAACACATTTGTAAAATCGCCAATTACAAATCGATCACTTTCAAATGAACTTAATTTTATCTGCGCCACATCTTCCTTTCTTACTTTGCGGTACATAGGATGCATGGTGCCACCGGTAACTCCTGCAGGTTTTGACGGATCGTACTGATATTGCGGGTCCACCAAAGTGCCACGGGGATACATAATTCCCGGAACACCTTTGCCTCTATAATCAAGATCCGCAGGATGTTCCAAACCCAGAGTATGTCCATATTCATGCGCGGCCGTAGTTGAGCCTACATATAAATTCTCCAGTTTAAAATAACCAGTATTACAGCCAATGGCATCTACAAATGAAATGTTGCCATGTGCATTTTCTTCTATCCGGAAATAATTATTTCTGGGATCTGTATTTTGCAACACTTCCATTTCATCAACATCCTTTTTCAATTCAGCTGTAATGACAAAACGTAACAGATAGTCATTTCTTTTCCAATGTATGCTGCCTTGCGGTTCATTCCACATCGTTTCTATCTCAGCTCTCATCCTTTCAGATAATTCTTCTGTAGCAGCATTGCCATATATAATAAGATGGGAGTAAAGAGTAATGGAACGATTGTCGGTATTTATTTCAGCCTCACCCATATTAGTTGCGCACAGGCTTACCACCTTTCAATACACTTTGAATACGTTCCAGCGTTTTCTTTTCACCACAAAGAGATAAGAATGCTTCCCTTTCAAGATCAAGTAAATATTGTTCTGATACTATTGTTGGTTCGCTTAAATCTCCACCGCACATAACATAGGCCAGCTTTTTAGCTACTGTTACATCATGGTCCGTTGCATAGTTAGCTCTCCACATTCCATTGATGCCGGAATAAAGTGCGCCTAACGCACTTCTTCCGAGCACTCTTATATCTTTTCTTTCTACAGGCATTACATATCCACTTGATGACAGCTCAATAACTGAACGTTTGGCTTCCAGCACTCTGCGACTTTGATTCATGACTACTTCATCATGTCCTTTCCTGTAAATACCCAGATCAAAAGCTTCATATGCTGATGTTGCTACTTTAGCTGTTGCAATTGTCAGGAACCTGTTTTTTAAAGTAATAGTTTCTGGTTCATCTTCATGCATTTCATCCGATGCCCGCAGCGTAAATTCTTTTGTGCCGCCTCCTCCAGGAATTAAACCAACTCCTAATTCAACCAGACCTGTATAGGTTTCAACAGCAGCATAAACTTTATCGCTATGCAGGCTCATTTCACATGCACCTCCTAAGGCCAAACCATGCGGGGCTACCACAACAGGAATTGTTGAATACCTGCATCGCATCATAGTCGTTTGAAACAAACGAATGGCCATATCCAGTTCATCATATTCTTCTTCAATTGCCAGCATGAAGATCATTCCTACATTGGCACCTGCACTGAAATTTGCACCGTCATTCGCAATCACTAAACCTTTATAGTTTTTCTCTGCCAGTTCGATGGCTTTGTTGATACCACTTAATACATCTCCGCCAATACTATTCATCTTCGTGTTCCACTGAAGACCAATCACATCATCTCCTATATCTACCACAGTGCAACTATTATTTTTCCATATTGGCTTGTCGGCATAATTACCCAATATGATCAATTCCGCTTCTTCGGTAGCAGAAGTTGCAGGAACATATGTATTCTTTAAAGGAGAATAGGCAAGTCTTTTTCCCTTTTCATTTTTATAAAAGGATTTATTGCCGGCTGCAAGCATTTTATCCACCCAATCAGCTACAGGTAATTTAGCTGATCTCATATTTTTCAGCGTATTCTCTACACCCAGTGTATCCCAGCTTTCAAATGCACCGATCTCCCAGCCAAATCCAGCCATCATCGCATCATCTATCGAGTATACCTCATCTGATATTTCAGGGATCCGGTTCGAGATATAAGAAAAGAGGCCGTAATGAAACTGCCTGTAGAAATCACCTGCTTTGTCTTGCGCCGACACCAACATTTTTAATCGTTGCTTCAGATCATCAACAGCTTTTGCTGCATCCACACTCGCAAATCTTATCTTTTGCCTTGGTTCATATTGCAAGGTTTTTAAATTCAGCGTAAGGATCTCTTTTTCTCCACCTGCTCCTTTCACCTTCTTAAAAAATCCTTGACCTGTTTTATCACCAAGCCAATTGTTATCTACCATCTTTTGCAACCAATCGGGGATGCGAAATATATCACGCATTTCATCATTGGGACAATTATCATAAACTCCTTTCGCTACTTTAACCAATGTATCTATTCCCACTACATCTGCAGTACGGAAGGTGGCGGATTTCGGTCTGCCTATGATTGGTCCTGTTAATGCATCTACTTCATCAATCGTCAACCCCATTTTATCAACCAGCTGAAAGATGGCCATGATACCAAATACACCAATTCTATTGGCAATGAACGCTGGAGTATCTTTTGCAAGTACTGTAGTCTTTCCAAGATAAAGGTCGCCGTAATGCATTAAGAAGTCAACCACCTCAGGATCTGTCTCCGGCGTAGGGATAATTTCAAGTAATCTTAAATAACGGGGTGGATTAAAGAAGTGCGTTCCGCAAAAATTCTTTCGAAAGTCATCACTTCTACCTTTGCTCAGTAAATGAATAGGAATGCCTGATGTATTGGAAGTGATGAGCGTTCCAGGTTTTCTGAATTTCTCTACCTGTTCGTATAACGCCTGTTTAATATCCAGTCTTTCTACAACTACTTCAATTACCCAATCACATTGTGCGATCTGTTTTAGATCATCATCAAAGTTTCCGGTAGTGATGCGCTTAACTACATCTTTAGTAAATATGGGCGATGGATTGCTTTTAATAGCAGCCTGTAAAGAATCATTTACAATCTTATTTCGTAAAGCTTTATTGTCAGATTCTTTATCCTCTTTGGGAACAATATCCAGTAACACAACTTGTAATCCTACGCCTGCAAAATGACAGGCAATTCTTGAACCCATAACACCGCTTCCTAATACAGCTACCTTTTTGATAATGCGCTTCGCCATAAATTAGTTAGTTAAACAACTATTTGTAGTGAAGATACCTAAGGGAAGGGAAAAACTGAAATATATAGAAATAAATCACTCTATATCAGGATCAAACTTTCAGTGGCTCCATCTTGCAATCCACATTGATCTTTATGGTTTTAGATATGCGGTTCTTAACAACAGATTGCAACTTTATATTATAATCTGATAAAGTAATATCAAATGAAGATGTGGCTTCAAGATGATCACCTTCAACTTTGATCGTACCATTGGTTTCGACGGTTCTTGTAACACCATGAAGGGTTAATTCTCCTTTTACTTTTACAGTATAAGTACCAGGCTTTGTATAATTAACTTCTGAATTATTGGTGATGGAACCTTTAAATTCGGCTTTAGGATATTTATCGCTTTCCACATAATCGGAATTGAAATGTTCCTGCATCAAAGCCTTCTCAAAATCGAAGCTTTTCATTAAAACAGAAAATTGAAGAGATCCTGTTTTAGAATCTAATAGGGCAGATGCTGTTTTATTTTTTGCTTCAATATCTTCAAGAGGTGCCTTGGAAAAGAAATCGATCTTTCCACTTTTCGTATAAAATTTATCCTGTGCAAATAAACCCGTGGCAGATATAGAAATCAATACAAGAAATAATACCTTCTTTTTCATTTGTTGTTATTTGTTATTCTCAATTACACAAAAGTTCAGGGTCACATCGGTTCCAAAAAGATCATCTGTTTGTCCGCCTGTGCATTTTCCTTTGATCGTGATCGTTGTTCCAGGTTTAATGATTTTATATTCTGTTGCATGAGTGGAGTCCATGCTGCATTTCACCGATGACATCTGGTTTTCGTTGCTTAAAAAAATAATTACAGGATTACCATCGGCATCTATCTTTTTAACATTTCCTGTTACTGCAACAATTTTATCTGTATATGTTTTATTAGCTAAAGAAGAATCTTTTTCAAAAGCAGTTATCAGATCAGTTGCGTTCACTTTAACATCAGCTGTTTGTGATTTCAGATCTTTATTGGTCCTATTATATTCTTTATAGCCATACCAGGCTACTAATGCAATTATAATCAGAACAATAATTAGTAAAATTCTTCTCATATTAATAAAGGATAAATAGCTAAATCTATTCTGGTTTAAAACTACAATCAACCATCAGCTTTAGATATAGTTTTAAGAAAAATAATTCTTAATAAATGGTGAATGTTCTAAAGGAATACGGCTTATCCTTGAGATAGTTGCCTTATTTCACATTCGACCCCGCATTTGTTAATTGATCTGGGCCAACAAGGATCAATTTACCATCAGGTTGTTCTGCGGTCAGTATCATGCCCTGCGATTCAATCCCTCTCATTTTCCTTGGTGCCAGATTGGCCACAACTATCACCTGTTTATTGATCAATTCTTCAGGCTTAAAATGTTGGGCGATGCCTGAAACAATGGTTCTTTTTTCAAACCCCAGGTTCACTTCAAGTTTCAACAGCTTATCTGCTTTTTCTACTTTGCTGGCCTGTTCAACAGTTCCAATGCGGAGATCCAGCTTATCAAAATCTTCATACACGATCTCCTGTTTAACAGTAGCAGATACTTCTTTGTTTTCATTTGCTGTGGTCATAACCGATTCTGTTTTTTGCGAACTTTTTAATTTAAGAGCCTCCACCTGTTGTTGTACTTCTGCATCTTCGATCTTTCTGAACAATAATTCAGGCGGTCTTAAAGAATAACCTACACTCAATAATTTTGTTTTACCAGCATTTTCCCATTCCAACATCTTATCTACCACCTTCATCATGTGGCTCATTTTCTTTGCTGTATTCGGAAGGAATGGATTGATCAATATGGCAAGGTTTGCGCACAATTGCAGGCATAAATGAAGTGCATTGTCAATTTCTTTTTGTGCGTCCTCTTTTATAGAACCATCCTCATTTATCTGACGAGCTTTTATCCATGGCTCTTTTTCCTGCATGTATTTATTGCCACTTCTGGCAATATCCATAACTGAGGTTAATCCCTCACGGAATTTGTATTCTTCAAGAAGGGTTTCCGTCCTTTGTTTTGCCACTTCTATTTCAGCAATGAGCGCTTTATCTTTTTCATCCAATTTATCCTGGTGAAATTTAGGAACCTTACCATTAGTTAACTTATGCATTAACACAAATGTTCTGTTCACAAAATTTCCGAAGATGGCCACCAATTCACCATTCACAGCATCCTGAAATCCTTTCCAGGTAAATTCACTGTCCTTGGTTTCAGGTAAAATTGTTGTGAGATAATACCGTAACGCATCTGCCAGCTGAGGTCCGCCATTTTCTTTTTTAATAAAATCATCTATGTAATCCTGCATATCAAGCTTCCAGTTACGGCTGGTGCTCATTTTATCGCCTTCCAAGTTCATGAATTCATTTGCAGGAACATTATCCGGAACTATATAATTATGCAGGCGCAGCATATCCGGAAAAATGATGCAGTGAAAAACAATATTGTCCTTACCTATAAAATGCACCAGCTTGGTATCCTTATCCAGCCAGTACGGTTTCCAGTCTTTATTATTATTAATTGCCCATTGCTTTGTTGCGCTGATATATCCAATTGGTGCATCAAACCAAACATATAATACTTTTCCTTTTGCTTCCTCTAATGGCACCTTAACACCCCAATCAAGGTCACGGGTTACAGCCCGTGGTTGCAAGCCACTATCGATCCAACTCTTACATTGTCCTACTACATTTGCTTTCCAATCTGTTCCATGTTCATCAATGATCCATTTTCTCAACCAGTCCTCATGCTTGTCCAAAGGCAGATACCAGTGTTTTGTTTTGCGTTTTACGGGAGGCTTTCCGCTTAATGTACTAACAGGGTTGATGAGTTCATCCGGACTTAAAGAGGTTCCACATCGTTCACACTGATCGCCATATGCATTTTCAAAACCACAATTAGGACATGTACCTTTTATATAACGGTCAGCTAAAAACGTTTGTGCCTCTTCATCATAATACTGTTCGGTTTCTTTCGTCTCCAAATGGCCACGATCGTTCAGATAAGTGAAAAATTCCTGAGTGGTTTCATGATGGATCGGGTTACTGGTTCTGTCGTATATATCAAACGATATGGATAAGTCTTCAAAGTTTTGCTTCATGATCACATGGTACTTATCAATGATCGCTTGCGGGGATGTGCCTTCCTTCATCGCCTGAATAGGAATGGCTGTTCCATGTTCATCGCTACCGCATACATAAACCACGTCTCTTTTTTGTGCTCTTAAATAGCGTACATAAATATCAGCAGGTATATAAGCTCCTGCCAGGTGACCAATATGCTTTAAGCCGTTTGCATAGGGTAGTGCTGATGTAACTAAATATCTCTTTGGTTGATTCATAATTCCTTGTTGCGCCAGGCGCTATCGTCAAAATGGCAAAAATACCGTAGTTGTACCTAAAAAGGACATGTCATAAATTGTGAGACTTATGAACCGTAAATCCTTTTTGAGGAATACAGGCGCACTTCTGGCCATCAATGCCTTCCCTTTCAATCGTGCAGAAGCAGACCCTTTACCAGATAAAAAACCATTTCGGAGACCCCCTTATTTAAAAGCTGGTGATATAATAGGTATCACTTCACCTGCAGGTACAATTAAAATTGAAGAGGTTGAACCATCAAAGCAACTGATGGAAAGTTGGGGATTTCAAATTAAAATCGGAAATACGATTGGGAAAAAAGATTTTACATTCGGTGGTACAGATGAAGAAAGGGCCGCTGATCTTCAGGCCATGCTCGATGACCGATCCATAAAAGCCATCATGTGCGCACGTGGAGGTTATGGTACAGTAAGAATTGTGGACAGGATCAACTGGAATAAATTTCAGCAACATCCAAAATGGTTGATTGGCTTCAGTGATATAACCGTGCTTCACGACCATATCCATCGCAATTGCAGGATTGCAAGCATCCACTCTAAAATGTGTAACAGCTTTCCGGATGACTGGAACAAAGCTGAACCTATTCAGATCGAGACCATCAACTCGATAAAAGATGCGCTCACTGGTACTCAAATGACATATCATGCTATGATAAATGCAAATAATAAAGCTGGTTCGGCAAAAGGAATTCTTATTGGTGGCAATCTTAAAACAATTGAAACGTTAACTGGAAGCAAATCAGACATAGATACTACCGATAAAATATTATTTGTTGAAGACACCGGTGAATATTTATACAGCATCGATCGGATGTTCTGGAACTTAAAGCGAACTGGTAAACTTTCACATCTTAAAGGCCTGATCGTTGGAGGCTTTAATGTGAAGCCAGATGACCCGGGTGATGAATTTGGCCGTACTGTTGCAGATATTGTACTTGAAAAAGTGAAAGAATATAAATATCCAGTTTGTTTCGATTTTCCTGTGGGCCATCAACGAGCGAACTATGCATATAAATTAGGCATTGAACATAAATTGATCGTAAAGGATAGCGAAGTGACATTAACTGAAAACATATGAGTAAGATCCCTCCTTATTTAAAAAAAGGTGATACAATTGGAATAGTGGCTCCTGCGGGCTTTATGCCAATAGAAAAAATGCAAAGCTGTATTGAAATACTGGACTCGTGGGGATACACTGTTGAATTAGGTGCCACTACCCACAGCTCTTCTACAAATTATTTTTCTGGTACGGATGAAGAACGGTTAAATGATATGCAAATAATGTTAGATAATAAGCATATCAAAGCCATTCTTTGCGCAAGAGGTGGTTATGGCATGAGTAGGATCATTGATCAGTTAAGCTTTAAAAAGTTCAGAAAACATCCAAAATGGATCATAGGCTTTAGTGATATCACTGTTTTGCATGCACATCTTCTCAGAAATTATAAGATCGCTTCTTTACATGCACCAATGGCTGCAGCATTTAATGTTGGCGAAATGAATAATCCTTTTCTTGCTTCGTTAAAAAGTTCTTTGCACGGAGAACATCAAACCTATGAATGTGCCTATCATCCTTATAATGTTCAAGGCCATGCAAAGGGAATATTATATGGTGGCAATCTTTCATTGATCGTGCATTTGATAGGAACAAATTCGGATGTAAAGACAACAAATAAGATTTTATTTCTTGAAGATGTAGGTGAGTATCTGTATAATATAGACAGGATGTTTGTACAATTGAAAAGAGCGGGAAAGTTGAAAAAATTAAAAGGATTGATCATTGGCGGATTTACTGAAACCAAGGATACGGAAAGGCCATATGGAAAAACAGCCTATGAAATTATTCAGGAGCATGTAAAAGATGCCAATTATCCTGTGTGTTTTGGTTTCCCTGTTAGTCACAATAAAGAAAACATGGCATTGAAGATCGGCCAATCTTACAAGTTAGATGTTCATGAATCAAAATCTCTTTTGATCGAAAATCATTAAGTCTCTTCACATATTCATGCTATATATAGTTCAGCATTAATTGCCTAGCATTGCTGTTCACCTCTTAGCCACTTCTATATTATTTATTACTTACCAGTAACCGGCATTCTTAAAATTGTTAAGCTCAATTTGAGTCAATGTTGTGGTTATCCCTAATTGGAGGGAATTCGTACTCTGTGATGGTGAAAACAGCAAGCCCCGCAAGGGGCTTGTTTGTGCCCACAAACCCCTAAAGAGGGTAAAATAATGTTCAATGCGCAATGTTCAATGCTCAATATTCAAGTAGCTTATAGCTAATTGCTGAAACACTCATGGCAGATTCATGGATACTTGTACCCTACGTCTACTTAAAAGCGTTGTGGATTCACCTTAAAAGCGTTCAATCCCGGTAAATAATGGGATGAGAAGTAATATATAAAAGGTATAAGGATAGATATTAGAAGAACTTATAATCAATTTCAAATCTCAAATTATGCCCTTTAAGATTGACTCAGGTATAATTGATTTTAATTGAATCGTCGAATGCTTCGCATTTCCTCCATCTCGCTTCCCGAGCGTCGGAATGACAAGTATTGGAATTTGTCAAATTTACGATTGAACAATAAAAAATGCCATATCTGAGAGATATGGCATTGCCTGTCTTTATTTATTGACTATTGACTATTCACTATTGACTTGTCATTACAGCGCTTTCGAATAGTAGGTATTCATTCTTGCGCAAAGGTCAGACTGGATCTTATTCATCAGATCAGCCATGATCTTGTTTTCTGATGGAGCCTGAATTTCACCTTTACCACAAAGGGTTTTATCGCTATCTGATAATGCTCTTTCATCGCCTGAAAAGCTTGCAAATTCAGTGTTCCATCTGTTTTCGCCAGTAAAGTGATCATTCCATAAAATAGTACCACGGGTATCCCTTACTGTTATAAACAGATCTCCCTGAGAGATCAACGTTCTTTTAATGTTCACGATCCTGGCAGTAACTGTACCATATTGTTTGATCACTGAATCTGGTTTATAAACAATCTCTTTTATCACTACCTGTTTAGATATTTCACGGGTATCTCTTTGATCAATTGGCTGACCGATCATAATACGTGTGAAATTCATTTCCAGGATCTGATCTGGTTGAATATGTTTCGTTTTTGCTTCATAATCTGAATAAAAACGGAGCATATCATTATGCATGCTGCTGGCAAATATTTTTAAAACCTCATTCTGGAAATTAGATAATTGATAAGAAGAAGCATACATATAACCATTGAAAGACTGCATAGGTGCCACAACCACTTTAGTGATGGCATTATCATAAGCTATATCCCTGTTCTTTCTTATTTCAATATCATCAGGATGATAGCGTAGTGCGATATTATATTCTTTCAATGCTTCACGATAGGCTGGTTTATTATGCTCTGACATCCATCTTTCAGCTTTTGAAAGGTGAACCCCTGTTGCTTCATCTCCGATAGCCTGAAGATTAGTAGAATAATCTTTTGCTGGAACCATTTGTGCAACAGCAGGATATTGATGGATGATGTTATAAAGATTTTGCAAATGACCATACTCCTGGTAAATATCATCAAAGCGCAGGTCACTGGTGCTGTTTGATAATATACGGATGCGGTCCTCATGTTCTGTTACTTCATACGAATAGGAAGAGCGTACAATATCGAGGGTCTTAGAATCTGAAGGATCTTTCTGAAGTTTTCTTACGCCCAATGCAATAGCGTCAGTATAATCTCCTCTTTGAAAAGCTTTACTTGTGCTTTTACAACTTGAAAGTACGATTGCAAAAAGAGCGGCAGTCGTTAAGAGCTTAGTCATGGTGGTTGGTTTTTTTTCTTCGAATCAAAACAAAGGATATCGATTAATTACCAATTGTTAAATTCAATCAAATAACAATCAATAATAACGGTAAACGTATAAAAATAATATCTAAAGGCAAGTTTGTCAAGTATTAAGCCCACTATCTTCTATTCTTTTCAGTCTCAGGCTGGTAACTGGTGCCACAATAAGAGGGAATTTTTCAATTGTAACTGTACTGGCATCCAATCCAAAGCCTCTTTCTTCTGAAAGACTTACCTCTTTTAACCAGAAATAGAACTTCATGATAAGACGCTCCCAGATAGCAAGATCATTATCTTGGCTCAGATATTTTTCCATTACAATGAATGAAAAGTCGCCAACAATATTGCTTCTTTCAAGACTTTCATATCGGCTTGTAATATTTACTTCTTTATTGGAAACCAGATCCTCTACTACTTTACGGAACATCAGATTAATTCGAGGCTCAACCCGGAAACCTAATCTGAATTCTACACGAATGATATCATTAGGAATAATATGATCCACTTTATATTCCATCGTATACGGATCATCGAGCGTATCCACATGCACGAACCAGTAAATATCTGCACGCTTTGGTTTTTTATTTAAAATGGAATAGATGATCTTATGCTCGATCTCTTTCGGGTTGTCTGCACTGGTTAAATAAACCAGGTGTGTGGCATATTTTGGTACAGAACGGTCGTTGCTTAATTCCTGGATCTTTGGAATATAATGTTCCAGACGAACAAACTCCACATACCTGTTTTTGATCTTTCTAGACCTGAACCAGATATACATGATCATGAACAGACCTCCGCCGACTACAAGTGTTACATAACCACCGTGTGGAAATTTGTTCAGGTTAGCAAAGAGAAAACTGAATTCGATGGTGAAATAAACTATGAGGTAAAGCCATATCCACCCGGAAGGCACCCTTCTCGATCTGAGAAAGTTTGCAAACAGTATGGATGTCGCGATCATACAAAGTGTAATTGCTAGTCCATATGCTGCTTCCATTCTGGACGACTTCTGGAAATAAAGAACAATACCGATACAGCCGATAAATAAAAGTGTATTGATACCTGGAATATATAGCTGACCTCTTTCTTCCGTTGGATAATTGATCTTGAGCTTCGGCCAAAGATTCAATCGCATAGCTTCACTGATAAGGGTAAATGATCCTGAGATCAATGCCTGGCTAGCGATGATAGCAGCAACGGTTGCAATCGCTATTCCTGGAAGTTTGAACCAATCAGGCATAATTCCAAAGAATGGATTGAAGCCCGATTCAATCATATCGCTGGTAATGTGGTGCCCCAGGTAATTTTTGATCAACCACGCTCCCTGTCCAAGGTAATTCAGGATCAGGCAAGATTTAACGAATATCCATGATACGCGAATATTGTTCCTGCCACAGTGTCCCAGGTCGGAATACAGTGCTTCAGCACCTGTAGTACACAGAAATACCGCGCCCAATATGTAAAATCCCTTTGGATAAACCGTTAGCAATTCAATTGCGTAGTAAGGGTTAAGAGCTTTGAAAATATGAAAGTCGTCTACCAGATGAAGGCAACCCATAATTGCCAGGATCAGGAACCAAACAGACATAATGGGACCGAACATTTGACCTATGAAAGTGGTGCCGAACTGTTGGATCAGAAATAATACAGTTAAAATCCCAATGACTATATAGATGATGGTCCAGTCACTAATGCCATGTATGAAAGATATCTGACGCAATCCTTCTACCGCGGAAGTAACAGTGATGGGAGGCGTGATCATACCATCAGCGATCAAAGCGGCGCCGCCGATCATCGCTGGTAATACAAGCCAGCGTTTTTGTCGGCGGACTAAAGCATATAAGGAAAATATACCACCCTCACCTCTGTTATCTGCTTTCAGTGTTAGAATTACATATTTTATGGTAGTTTGAAGAGTAAGTGTCCAGATGATACAGGAGAGCGATCCAAGGATCAGGTTTTCCGAAATCTGTCTGCCATTTGTAATGGCATTTAGTACATAGAGTGGGGAAGTTCCAATATCTCCGTAGATAATTCCAAGTGCTACAATTAATCCCGCCGCTGTAACTCTGTTTAAAGGTATTCTCACAATGAGCCTATTAAATTATTGCAGTTTGCAAAGGTATACGTAAAAATGAAAGTGTCTATAATATTACTTTAAAACAGCCGTTTCTTTTAAAAATAACTGCTTTCATGCAGCTTGTTTCATTTTTCAACGTCTTATAATAGTACAAAAAGTTAACTTTAATTGTAAAGATTTTACACCTTATGATATTCAAAAGGATACTTCCCCTTTGTATACTGCTATTAATCGTTCAAACCGCTTTATGTCAACGGATCATTTATTCTGAACCTGACAAAGATGACAGCAGGCGGATGAATTTTGAGATCATTGGTAAAATATCAGGCAACTTCCTTGTTTATAAAAGTATCCGGAATAAAAGCTATGTGGCGGTTTATGATAATGAAATGCAACAGACTTCAAAAGAAGAGTTGACCTATTTGCCCAATGAGCGTCTGATCAACGTTGATTTTTTTCCGTATTCCGATTTCAGCTACATGATCTATGAATTCCAAAAGAAAAATGTGGTTTATTGTAATGCTGTCAAGCTGGATCCTTTTGGTAAAAAGATCGGTGAGATCATTCCTTTGGATACTTCGCATATTGGATTTGCAGGAAACAATAAGATCTATTCTACCATATCAAGTGAGAACAAGACCAGGCTAATGGTCTTTAAGATCAATTCACGTAACAGATCCCGTTTTGTGATCACTACTTTATTATTTAACGATAATCTTGTTCTGCAAAAAAGATCACAGTTTGTTATGAATATGGAGGATCATAATGATAACCTTGATGAATTCAATGTTGACAATGAAGGCGATTTTGTTTTTACAAAGTTTACAAGAGCGTCAAATGAAACCATATCTAATGCATCCCTGATCTATAAATCTGCGACGTCTGATTCAATCATCACAACAGATATTACACTTGATAAGATCTTTCTGGATGAGATCCATATTAAAGTAGATAATACAAACAATCGTTACTTTCTTACTTCATTTTATTATAAGCAAAAGAGGGGTAACATTGATGGATTCTATTTTTATGTATGGGATAAATTAACAAAGAAACCAGTGCTTCAGAATTCTGTTGTGTTAGGAGATGAATTAAGAAAGGAAGCAAGAGGAGATGCGAATGCGAAAATGGCATTTAATGATTACTTCATTCGGAACATTATTATCAAAAGAGATGGAGGATTTATCATTAATACAGAAGCATTTTATACTACCAGCCGGTATAATAACTGGAACCGTTGGAACTATTTATATGGAATGCCACTAACATCTTACGATTATTACTCAAATTATTCCCCTTATTATAATACCTGGTGGTGGAGAAGCAGGTATGATAATTCACAAGCAGTGCGCTATCATGCCGATAACATTACCATACTTTCTTTTGATAATACAGGAAAACTTCAATGGTCGAATGTGATCCATAAAGAACAGTTTGATGATGAATCTGATGACCGGGTTTCATTTGAAATGGCAAATACCGGTAGCCAGATCCATTATATTTTTAATATGGATGAAAAAAGAACGTTGCTTCTGAATGATTTTACATTATCACCGGACGGACAGATCAATCATAATCCCACTTTAAAAAATCTTGATAAAGGGTTTGAATTTTTACCGAAGTATGGAAAGCAGGTAAGTAGTCATCAATTGATTATTCCATGCTACTATCGCAATTATATTTGCTTTGCTAAAATCGAATTTAATTAATAGCATTGCCATGTGATTGGAATCTTTAAACAGAAGTCGCCAGGAAATATCGCGATACTTCTCATATTCGGGATGTTGTTAAAATTGCCGATTTTCCTTTATCCTAGAAATATTACCTCATCTGTTAATGATGGCAGGTTATTTCAGTATTTTCTTACACTTCTTCCAAAACAGAACGGCCTGGGCCTTTCTTTTTTAACCTTTTTTCTTATTTATGTTCAGGCTTTGATGATCAACTATATTGTAAATGAATACAGATTGATCCCCAAGCAGAATTATCTGCCAGCAATGGCTTACCTGGTAATTACTTCATTACTGCCCGAATGGAATTATTTGTCTTCCCCTCTTGTAGCAAATACATTGATCATTTGGATGATCATCAGTGTTTTTAAGCTTTATAATGCTGCCAATATAAAAGCACGTGTATTTAATATCGGATTAATTGCCGGCGTTAGTTCCTACATATATTTTCCTTCGGGGTTCTTTATTATTTGCGTAATGGTTGCAGTGTTGATCCTGCGACCTTTCAGGTTAAATGAGCTGATGTTATTCATTATCGGAAGCCTGACGCCTTATTATTTTCATTTTATCATATTGTTTTTGCAGGACCGGTTAAGCATAGCGAATTTCTTCCCACATATATCTTTTAAGATCCCGGATATTAAGAATAACATCTGGCTGGCTGCCAGTACACTTTTGTTGACCATTCCATTTTTGATCGGCGGTTATTATGTACAGGTGCATTTGAGAAAAATGCTGATACAGGGACGAAAGAACTGGAGCATTTTATTGCTATACCTGATGATGGCCTTTTTTATCCCCTTCATCAATAGTGATCAGTCATTTCATACCTGGATATTAATTGCTGCACCGTTTGCCTGCTTTCATGCCTGTACCTATTATTATCCGGTGAAGCGTTTCTTTCCTGTTCTATTATTCTTTATTAGCATAGGTTATGTTTTTTATCAACAGTATGGTTTATCTACATGGCATGCTTAAATGAAGCCTATAAAGTATCTTTGTTCCTTAATGATCCGATATGAAATTTGGAGTAGTTGTTTTCCCCGGCTCAAATTGCGATAGAGATATTCATGATGCACTGGTAAATGATCTAAACCAGGAATGCATTATGCTCTGGCATAAAGACAGTGACCTATCTGCATTCTCTACTGAAGATTGTATCGTTCTCCCTGGTGGCTTTTCATATGGTGATTATTTAAGAACTGGTGCCATTGCAAGGTTTAGCCCCATTATGCAAAGTGTAATTGATTTTGCCAACAGGGGAGGAAAGGTATTAGGGATTTGTAACGGATTCCAGATATTATGCGAGTCTCATTTGCTTCCCGGTGCTTTATTGCGCAATAACAATCAGCAATATATCTGTAAGAACATTTTTATAAAGGACAGGGAAGACAACATCTTTAAGATCCCTATTGCTCATGGCGAAGGCCGATATTACGCGGATGATGATACGTTGAATGCTTTAGAAAAAAATGGTCAGATAGTATTCCGGTATTGTGATGAAAATGGAAAGATCACACCTGAGGCCAACCCCAATGGTTCAATAAGAAATATAGCGGGAATTTGTAATAAAGGCGGTAATGTTTTCGGAATGATGCCGCATCCGGAAAGAGCCTGTTCAACCCTTTTGGGAAATACGGATGGAAGAAAGGTATTTAACCTTTTGTTTTCTAATGTACTTGAAGTAGTATAACCAATTTAACAACTTAGAATCTTTAATTAATAGAAATTTGTTGATTAATTTTCTTTCATGAAAAAGATTCATCTGCTGATCGTTTTACTTTTTGTTTCTGCCTTTTCGTTTGCACAAACACTGAATCCGGTTTCATGGACTTTTTCTTCCAAAAAACTGGCAGATAATAGCTATGAAATTCAAATGGTGGCCACAATACAGCAAGGATGGCACTTATATGCACAGGAACAGCCTAAAGATGCAATTGCAATTCCTACTTCATTTACATTTAATAAAAATCCGTTGGTAAGCCTTGAAGGAAGGGTAAAAGAAATTGGTAAGCTTGAAAAGTTTAAAGATAATAATTTAGGTGTGTCGGCTAACCAATATAGCAATAAGGTTGTTTTTGTACAAAAAGTAAAATTAAGAGGTAAAGCAAAAACAAATGTTACAGGAAAGCTGGAGTTTCAAACATGTAACGATCAGCGATGCCTACCACCCAAAACAATTAATTTATCAATACCTATATCCTGATCATAAAAGCATAGATATTTATCTGACGAGTTCTAATGAACTCGTTTCTTTTACCTAAGATGAACATTAGAAATTTTAGAACTGGTTTTTTTTTAATGATCCTGTTTTTATTTGGGATCAGAAGTTATAGTCAGGATTCAACTGCAGTATTTCAATGGAATGCTTCAAGTAAAAAACTGGGTGCTAATGAATACGAATTGATTTTTAGCACAAATGGAAATGCAAAGTGGCAGTTGTATGCACCTAACCAAAAGCCTGGAGATGTAGCAACAACCGAGTTGCAATTCAATGATTCTGTTTTTCATCTCATCTCTCCATTTAAAGATTCAGGAGCTCTAAAAACGATTCAGAGTTCTGTATTTAATATGCCGGTTACTGTATCGGAAAATAAAACAGTTTGGAAAGCAAGGGTGAAGATCGATGGACAGGTTCCGGCCATACTTCAGGGAACATTACTTTATTCTTATGGGAAAGGAGATGAATATTATCCATCTACTCCATTTTCATTTTCTGTACCCCTGGAAGGAGGCAAAGAATCTAAATCCAGGATCAAAATTGCCAGTATAGATGCAAATCATCCCGTAAATAATTGTGGTGATGGTAATGCAACTGCAGGAAAAAGTCTTGCAGGCATTTTTCTTTTAGGTTTTTTAGGAGGATTGATCGCACTGATCACACCTTGCGTATTTCCTCTGATACCCTTGACGGTTTCATTTTTTACAAAGAAATCCGGAAGCAGATCAAAAGGGGCTCGCAATGCATTTCTATATGGGCTCTCTATATTTTTAATTTATACAATCCTTAGTATTCCATTTCATTTATTGAATCAATTAAGCCCTGAAACATTAAATAACATATCAACCAACCTCTGGTTGAACCTGGTCTTCTTCGTCATCTTTATCCTCTTTGCACTGTCGTTTTTTGGTTTATATGAAATTGGATTGCCCTCAGGACTTGCAGGTAAGATCGATGCAAAAGCTGGTATTGGTGATCTATGGGGAATATTTTTTATGGCGCTTACGCTTGCTATTGTTTCTTTTTCCTGTACAGGGCCAATCCTGGGTTCATTATTAGCGGGTGCAATTACTGGGAACAATGGCGCTACTCAATTAACTTTTGGAATGATGGGTTTTGGTGTTGGTTTGGGATTGCCCTTTGCCTTATTTGCCTTGTTTCCAAACTGGTTAAGTTCAATTCCTAAATCAGGTGGGTGGTTAGGATCAGTAAAAGTGGTACTTGGATTTATAGAACTGGCCATGGCTGTTAAATTTTTATCCAATGCAGATTTGGTGGAACAATGGAAGGTAATTAAAAGAGAGCCTTTTATTGGTATCTGGATATTGATTAGTCTTAGTGTTGTACTTTACCTTACTGGTATCATTCGTTTTGGAGATAAAGGCCCTATTCGATTTACAAAATGGAGATTGTTTTTTATTGCTGTTTTTTCAGCCATAACCATTTACCTTATTCCAGGTGTTACAAACACTAAGTGGGCGCGTCTTGATCTGATCAGTGGATTTCCTCCTCCATTAAGCTATAGTATTTATCCTAAGAAGGGTCTGGAAACATTAAAGGATTATGATCAGGCACTTGCACTAGCAAAAAAAGAACATAAACCGCTATTAATTGATTTTACCGGATGGGCATGTGTGAATTGCAGACGAATGGAAGAAAATGTTTGGGTGGATGATCGTGTAAAATCATTAATGAAGAATGATTTTGTAGTGGTATCACTATATGTAGATGAAAGAAGAAAATTACCGGTTACAGAACGAATGGAATATAAAACCAAAACCGGAACTGATAAATCCATTATAACAATTGGAGATAAATGGGCCACATTCCAGTTTGAAAATTTCGATGCAGTTTCTCAACCTCAATATGCGATCATTAGTCCTGATGAAAAAGCTTTAACTAAGACAAAAGGATATACGCCAGACAGCAAAGAATTTGCTTCATGGCTTAGTTGCGGACTGGATGCTTATAAGAACGGGAAATAAGAATCAGGGAATTAATTCCTAATATTCATCTTCATTAAATAGAAAATCTTCCTGGCTTGGGTAATCGGGCCAGATGTCTTCAATGCTTTCATAAACTTCACCTTCATCTTCCAATTCCTGAAGATTTTCAATTACTTCTATAGGTGCGCCAGAACGAATAGAATAGTCGATAAGCTCGTCTTTAGTTGCGGGCCAGGGAGCTTCTTCAAGGTAGGATGCCAGTTCTAACGTCCAAAACATCTTTACAATTTTTATTTAGAGTTGAAAGTTGAAGTATAATTTCTATGCCAATTCAGTATACTAAAACAGTCAAATTTTCCGCAAATGTAGTTTTATTAGCCAATTTTCCAAATGCTAGTTTATAAGCGTGGGAAAACTTATATACTTTGCTGAAAGAGAATGTTTTTCAGGATATTTGATTCAATTGTCAGGAAATGCTTACAGCCCAGAATATTCATAAAAGATACGGTGCAGTAGAAGTCCTCAAAGGTGTAGATATAACCATAAATAAAGGTGAGATCGTAAGTATTGCAGGCCCTTCAGGGTCTGGAAAGTCCACTCTTTTGCACATACTGGGCACTCTTGATCAGCCCGATCATGGCAATGTAAAACTTAAGGAGATTGAATTGACCCAACTACAAGGAACAAGGTTGGCAGCTTTCAGAAACCGTCATATTGGATTTATTTTTCAGTTTCATCACCTTTTACCAGAGTTTTCGGCCCTTGAAAATGTTTGCATTCCCGGCTGGATCGCTTCAAAAGGTAAAACTGAAGTTAGAGAAAGAGCAAAGGGATTACTTGATCTTCTTGGATTGAGTCATCGTTTAGATAATAAACCAACACAATTATCAGGTGGAGAGCAACAAAGAGTAGCTGCTGCTCGGGCACTGATCAATCAGCCTGACATTGTTTTTGCCGATGAACCTACAGGTAACCTGGATACTGCAAATGCCAGGGAACTTCACCAGCTGTTTTTTGATCTAAGGAACAAATTCAATCAAACTTTCCTTATTGTTACTCATAATGAGGAACTGGCTCATTTAAGTGACCGTACATTAACGATGAAGGATGGGAAGATCACTTAATTAATCGAGCCGTGGCTTCCACGCAATTTCAGGAGCATTCAACTTAAAGGATGCAAATCTTGCTAGCGTAAATAAATAATCACTTAAGCGGTTCAGGTATTTTATCACCTTAGCATCTATAAAAAGTTCATGTTGTTGCATATTTACTGCAAGCCGTTCAGCCCTCCTGCATACACATCTGGTAATATGAATATTTGAAACAGCCACATGTCCACCAGGAAGAATAAAGGATTTCATCTGGGGAAGCTGTGATGTCATTTCATCAATACGTTTCTCAAGCAATTCTATATCCGATTCTCTTAAGTCGGGCAATTTCATTTTTGGTTCTTTGTCAGCATCGGTGGCGAGTGATGATCCAATGGTAAACAGACGGTCCTGTATTTCTCTTAATTCTATTGTTAGATCATTCATGTTCATTAGATCGATGATCAACCCTATCCATGAATTCAGTTCATCAACTGTTCCATAAGTTTCGATACGTATGTCATTTTTAGGCACTTTTGTGCCACCTAATAGTGATGTTGTACCCTTGTCACCTGTTTTGGTGTATATTTTTGAAGACATAAAAAATAAGAAAGGAATTAAACTACAGCCGTACTTGTTTTACGCTTATCGGTTTCAATCACTCCATCTCTCAAACGAATGATCCGCTGTGCGAAATTAGCTATATCCTCTTCGTGTGTAACAAGTATTACAGTATTTCCGCTGCTATGGATCTTTCCAAATATCTCCATGATCTCGTAAGATGTTTTTGAATCGAGGTTACCTGTGGGTTCATCTGCTAAGATCATGGATGGATCATTAACCAATGCTCTTGCAATCGCTACTCTTTGGTTCTGTCCACCACTCATTTCATTTGGTTTATGATTGCTTCGGTCTGCAAGGTTAACTTTATTCAGTACATCCATTGCTTTTTCCATTCGTTGCTTTTTAGGAATGCCTGCATAAACAAGTGGCAGTGCAACATTTTCTGCTGCGGTTAAGCGAGGCAATAAATTAAACTGCTGGAAAACAAAACCAATTTCCCGGTTACGAACCTCTGCAAGATCATTATCCGACATCTCGCTTACATCGTGTCTTTCCAGCACATTGGGATCCTAAGCTTAGAATTCCACGTGGACAAGTTGTCGCG